>LSQX01286014.1_pt1 | contig 131855 bp, 126 predicted proteins | sample 654561 | NCBI WGS metagenome assembly LSQX01 (sample SAMN04489861, study PRJNA283612) | anaerobic digester metagenome | isolation source: 4 biogas reactors fed with cattle manure at either 37C or 55C with and... | place: Denmark: Kongens Lyngby | collected 2014
TCATAGACTTTATTGATTTCTGTCTTGCCTACCAGAGCTATTCGAGTCAATAGCTCTGAGACCTCTTGAGGCGTGAAGTATTCGCCACCTGATTTCCCCGCATTTGAGGCATACATGGCCATGAGGTATTCATAGGCATCACCGAAGGCATCGATGGAATTATCTTGGTAGGATCCAAGATTCATCTCGGCGACTGAATTCAGGAGTTTAACCAGTTTTTCATTTCTTCTGGTGACGGTGCTACCCAACTTATTGGAATTAACATCGATGTCATCGAAGAGCCCATTGAAATTCCTTTCACTTGCAGTGCCTTGAGCTGACGCTTCGATATTCTTGAAGATCGTTTCGAGCGTTTCATTGAGATTGCTATCATCTCCTGCTCGCTTTTTTACATTGATGAAGAGCTCACTTGGCAGGATAAAGAACCCTCTTGTTTGCACCATGTCTTCTCGGGCGGATTCGGCCTCTTCATCTGATAAGTTGGCGTAATCAAAATCGGGAATACCCGCCTCGTGTTCACCCTTATTGATGTAGGAGGTGATGTTCTCGGAGATATACCGATAGAAGAGCATACCGAGCACATATTGTTTAAAATCCCAGCCATCCACACTCCCCCGCAGATCATTCGCGATGTTCCAGATGGTGCGGTGCAATTCGGCTCTTTCTTGTTCTTTTTTGTTGGACATGGATTACACTCCTTCAGACACTTCTCCCCATACACAACAAGTACTTTGGAGAAATGATTAACTTCGGCGATCAAGCGTGAAGAGCATCACATTTCTTCGTATTTAGGGGCTCACCTCATTTAGCGAATGATCTTTCTATCCGAATCAGGTGGTTTTTGCAGACATAATGATAAGAAGATGACTGGCAAATAAAGCTGATTCTCAACTTATAGTGCAACGGTCACTATCCTCTAAAAGATAACACAGAGCGCGGTGTTAGGATTAGTGCGGTTGGGAACACAAAGTTGATCTGCTCGTTCCAAGAACTGTTTGACAATAGGAGTGCCGAACTGTGATGATTTTTTCCTTTTACCCTAATCGCACAGGTGACGATGGTCTTGGTGTTTTTCATGCCGAACCACACTTCGGAAAAACCAGATCATTGCCAGTACTTCTGGAGAACTTAGGAGGTGGTAACTATTCTCCTCCCTGCACTCTCTGGTAGATCTCCGGCAAATCAAAGATTGTAATGATCCCTAAAGGCTTCTCCTCTTTTCTTCCCGAATTGCTGACAATCAGAGCATCGAGCCTTTGTCCTTTTTCATTAGCCTGGTCAAAATAATCAAGGACATCATAGAGAGTGCAATTTCTGCGGATAAGTCTGACATTATTCAGGCTCTCGTTATGAGGCATAACGTCTGCAACGGTCTCCTCCGTTATGATGATGTCGCCTTCTCTTACGATACCTGATGCCAGCCATCGGGAGATGGTGTCGGTTGTGAGGAGGCCTTGGAAGACTCCATCATCATAAACGGGCACCTGCGAAAAAGATTGGTTGTACATGTCGACCATGACGGGACCAATCAGATCTCCAGATGAGCAAGTCGTTACGGATCCAAGAAAGTTTGCACTTATGACTGGTGGTTGCAGAATTTGATCCCTCAGATATTCGATCCGTTCAACGGTTTTGAGATGAGGTTCCGCGATGACTTCCGTTATCATTTTGGTTTTCACACGTTTGTGGACAATCGCATTTCTAAGTTCTTTGAGACTGTCAAGTTCATTTCGATGCTGCCTAACGGGTTTGGACATGGGCTCGGCTTTGTCTAAAAGCTGTCTGAAACTTGCATTTGAATCCATCTGAGTCATTTTCCTCAAGAATCCCTCAATTTCATGAAAGGCATCCAAAAATCGTTTTGATTTAGCTTGATCCATTTTGACAATCCTCCCTATCCGATCTCCTGAATTCCGACACTTGTTAAGTACCGATAAACTCCGTCATAAAATCCTCTCACCCTAGTCGGATCTTGATCATCACCCTGCGGGATAAAAATAACCATTTCCTGCCTTGCACTGGTTAAAAGAACACGGCAGGTATTCTTCAGGTAAAACTTCCGCTCCTCTTCGGGAACCGTCTGCCATCGGTCACCTTTGAAATGGTAGTAGCCATAAGCCCCGTCCCGAAAGCGAAAATCGGCATCCCCCAAACTGAAATAAAATGAACAAAATCAAAGAAAGCTTTCTAAGGGTGACGATCTCTCTTCCAAACTTAAGATAACACGAGCAGCGTATTTGCTCATGCAAAAACTGTGCCAGTCTCGGTGGAAAATGAAGTGACCTTCCAAAAACCGGCTGTTCCACGGTGCGTATTGTATAATTAATCGAGTTCAAAGCATCCCAACTTGTGCCAATGCTGGGTGACATGAAATGAGGAAATCGCAATGGGCAAAAAAATGATGACCGAGAACGAAGTCAAAAAGAAGCTGGGTGTTGACAGCTTCAAGGATTTTAACAAAGAGCAAATCAGTGAATTTGCCTCGCAATTGCCCTACATGGATCGGGACCTGGCCATAAAGATCATTGACCAGTTTCCCGATTTCTCGAACATGGCACTTGGCGCGATCAATCAATTTAGATTGATCTTGGGCAAGTTGACGGACGATGCGGCTCAAGGCCAGAAGGCTGTGATTGCCAGCTACAACAAAATATTGGACGAACTGGTAGATCTTCTGAAAAAAGAAGATGTGTCTCATGAAGAACGTGTGCAGATTCTTGAGCGGATGCTGTACGTTGCGGACCGCATCGCCGAGCACGATAAAGAACAGAAGAGATTTCTAAAAGAAATAGCAGCAATAGGTGCCGCTGCGATAGGAGGTGCCTTTGTCTTGGGCGCCGCGATATTGGGCGTGCTCTACAAAAAAGACAGCTAAGCCACTGAAGAGGAGGGGGATGTATGAACGATCCATCTCAGCATGTGGTTGATCCCTCGGTATTGCCGGAAGAAATCGTTTTGGAGCTGCCGGACCTTGGACAGGATCCCCTTATGCCCGACAAGATGGACGATCATGCTGATGACGTGCAAATTTCCTTTCAGTTGATCAGTGCGTTGAGTCCACACTTAAAATCTTTGATCCAGAAGTTGGTGAACGGTGACGAAGGCAGTGCGTTCGGGGTCAGCTCGGACGGCTTGGCTGAGTATGCTAAAGAGCTGTTAATGTTGGCGGTACTAACCGAAACTGATCAACAGTTAAACGCTATCAGGGAAGGCCAGGAAGAGATTCTCGCTTATCTGGTACAGAAGGACAAGTCAGAGCTAAAAGGGGATCTGAATTTTCTGACCAGCATTTTGACCGATTTCAAGTACAACTGGAGCAACAGTCAATACAAGCGTAGTCACCACACGAAAGTGCTGGATATCCGTCATTCTGCAGATCAAAAGATCGACTTTTATCGCGAACAGGTAAAAAAGAAGCTCAAGAAAAAGGTGGGTTGGCGGGCAGATAAGGACATAAAGGATCAATTGCAAAGGGTCTTGCAAGCCTTCAAAAACTATCAATTCGCCTTGTATATGTTCGCTTTTTCTTCTTTTGTCGATGTGCTTTTACTGGGCAATTTTGAGGCTGGCTATTTAAACGGGGTTGCAGAACGCATCAAGCGCTATATCCGGGACTACCAGGATCTTTATCATAAAAGCCTGGAGAGACTGGAAGGGTATTTGATGGCGTCCATCGAGACCAGTGCATTGAAAGGCCTGGCTGGAGCCAGCCAAGCCGCGGGCAAGACGATCGCCAAAATACCTGTCATAGGCGAGAAACAGCTTAACGAGTCTTTGATTGAAGGAGGCGAGAAATTGAAAGACATGGCCTCCGAACGCACGATCCAATCCATGCAGCCATTTCTCGAAGTAGGTAAAGACTATAGCCAGCCCTTTGTTGAGAACGTCAAGATGCTGAAAGATTTGCACAGTGGCGAATGGGACTTCTTTATCGACCAAGAAAACCTCTACTTAAGAAAAAAGAAGAAAGAGTAAGAAATCCTACTTGGAATTTCTATCAACGTCAGTCAAGTCGTTTAGTGGGGCACGGGGGGACTCATCGAGAATCCCTGTTCGACCGCAAAAGATCCCATAATCGCACCTTGTGAAGATCGTTCTCGCATTGGTTGATCCAGCCCCTCGCTCATCATCGCACACGAACACACGTACTTACCGGTTCTCCGCTATCGCCTGAATCGTGCCAAAAAATCCTGGGTTTCCTTCGTTTCCGGCTGACTGAACAGAGCTTCAGGGCGGCCTCTCTCATGGATCTTACCCTCATGCATGAAAAAAATCTCACTGCTCACCTCCCTTGCAAAAGCCATCTCATGCGTCACCACCAGCAGGGTGATCTTTTCACGGGACAAGTCCCGCATGACCTCCAGTACCTCGCCTACCATCTCCGGGTCCAGGGCTGAAGTCGGTTCATCAAAAAGCAGGAGATCCGGATCCATGGCCAGGGCCCGGGCGATAGCCACCCGCTGCTGCTGGCCGCCGGACAGCTGTCTGGGCCTGGCCTTGACATAAGGTGCCCATACCCACCTTGTCTAGGAAGTGCAGGGCCCGCTTTCTTGCATCTTCCCTGCTTCGTTTCAGCACCCTGATCTGGCCGGTCACGCAATTTTCCATTACCGTCATGTTTTTGAACAGGTTGAAAGACTGAAAGACCATGCCGACCCGGGACCGGTAGCGGTTGATCTTGTTGACCCGGGAGAGTACGTCCTGATCCTGGTAGATGATCCGGCCGGCATCGGGTCTTTCAAGCAGATTGATGCAGCGCAGAAGAGTGGATTTGCCCGAGCCCGAAGCCCCGATGATGCTGATGATGTCCTTCTTTTGGACATCGAAACTGATGTTTCTCAGGATATGGTTGTTGCCGAAAGATTTGGAGAGCTCTCGAACACTTAAAAGAAGTTTCTCGGTTTGTACGGTCATGGTCATTTGCTTTCTAACCGGGCACACGCGGGTGCCGGTGGGTGCCCGCCGCCATAATCAGAGGATCCCGGGCGGCCAGTTCGTAACTGCTCTTGCCGTCCATCAGGCGTTCCAGCCCGCGGAGCAGGAAAGAGGCGATCAGGGTCAAAGAGAGATAGCCGGCCATCTCCACCATGGCCGAGGGGAAATAAAGGTAGGTGGCGCCGGTGGCAGCCCGGTGGGCGGCAAAAAAATCCGGGAAACCGATGATGAACATGACAGACGTATCTTTGACATTGATGATGAAGTTGTTGCCGATCTGAGGCATGATGTTGCGAAGCGCCTGGGGCAGGATAACCGAGGTCATGGCCTGGTAATGGTTCATGCCAATGGCCTTGGCCCCTTCCGTCTGCCCCGGGTCAACGGAGAGGATACCGCCCCGGACGGACTCGGTCATATAGGCTCCGGTGTTGATGGATACCACTGTGATGGAGGCCAGCCAGGCGCTGGTGAACTTGACCGCATTGCCGGTGACATAGGGCAGGCCGTAATAAAAGAAGACCGCTTGGAGGACCATGGGAGTTCCCCGGAATACTTCCACATAGAGGCGGATGATTCCCCTGATCAGGCCCAAGCTGACACGTTTGAGCCGCGAATCGCCTTTGGAGACCGGGAGGGTATTCAAAAGTCCGCAGCCAAAGCCGATCAGGCAGCCCAGAGCGGTGGCCACAAGAGCCAGGACCAGGGTCGCCTGGATGCCTTTCAGGTAGGAAGCGCCATAGCGTTCCCACAGTTTGCCTATATCGTTAAGAAGTTGGACACTTCCGCCCATAAAAATGTACTCCTTTCTGTCAGGACTCCCGGGATCTTCAGGCCCCGGGGTTCTGGTTTCTATTCTTCGCTCAAGGGCTGAAGGGTAATGGCGTAGGCCATCAGGCGGTTGAAGTCATCTTCGGTCATGGTGGCCAACACCTGGTCGATGGCCTCTTGGAGGAAACGGTTGCCCTTCATGACTGACATGCCGATATTGACATTTTCCGACCGGACCTGATCTGAAAACTGAAAGTCACCGGGAGTGCCTGAGAAATCCAAAATGACCATATCGGGGTAAGCCACCACCGCACCTTGGGCGGTGGGAAGATCCGTGCAGACAAAATCCACCATGCCGGTCTCCAGGGCCATCAGCATGGCGGGGGCGTCAGCCGCAGCTGGCTGGATCAGGGCGCCTTCAATCTGGGGCAGGCACTGATCGTACCAGATGGTGGCCAGTTGGGCGGTGCAGCTTCCTCCCACCAGATCGTCCAGGCCGCGGGCTTCGGCGTATTGGCTGTCAGCCCTGGTCAGGCAGACGATGGTGGCATAAAAATAGGGGCCGGCAAAATCGACCTGCTCCGACCGGTCCGCTGTCATGGACTGACCCGCGATGACCGCGTCGATAGTTCCGGTCATGACGGCAGGAACCAGGGAATCCCATTCGGATTGAATGATTTCCAGCTCCCAGCCACAGGCCTCACAAATCTTTTTGGCGATCATGACATCGTAGCCGTTGGCAAAGGAACCCGGTACATTCTTGATGGGCACCGCCCCATTTGCCCCGTCATTCTGGGTCCAGTTGTAGGGCGCGTAGGCGCACTCCATGGCAATGGTCAGGATGCCATCTTCCACTCCGGTCGGTACCTGCTGTCCGGCTTTCGATCCGCAGCCAACCAGGCCTGCCAGGAGCATTGCCACAAAAAGCAAGTTGATCCACTTTCTCATCTTTTTTCCTTTCCAGCCCGCGCCAATATTACCCGGGCTCCGGCAGATCCCCGCCGGCGGATCTTGGTAAAAGAGAACCGCTTTGTCAAGCGGTCCATGGAAATCGGAGAAAGTGTCGATCTGCCGATGCCAAAGATAGCGCTCCACAAAAACTGTGACAGTCCGGCAGATCTTCTCTGCCGGCCCAGCAACGAAAGACCAGGCTTTCTTTCGAAGCTTCGGCGGTAAACCCTTTCATGACGGCGGCTGCCTTGCCTCAAGCCGACACTACTTTTGAAAACCGCGCCTCTATCAAAAGCGATTCAATTTTTATGCAGGCTATCACTCATCGGACGCTCTGTCAAATTGAGAGCTGTTTCCCTTGATCCTGCTTGCGGCCTACCCTGAGCCGGGCAAGACGATTCAAAGGAAGACAAACTGATGTTACTCTCATAAGATGAGAGAGTTTCTCTCCTCCTTGGATGGCCTTATGCCTCTTTCTTTGTTGGAATTGGGCTGATTGAGACCGGAGGGTAATGGATATGCTTCAAAAAATGGGCAGCTTCCTCGCCGCCTTGAGAAAAACCAAGGGCCTCAGCCAGATGGAATTGGCCGAATTGCTCAATGTATCCGATAAAACAGTCAGCCGCTGGGAAAGAGGCAAGGGAAGTCCGGATCTGACCCTGATTCCCCTCCTCGCCGATTTATTCGGTGTCACAAGTGATGAGATTATCAGGGGAGAGCGGATTCCCGCAGCTCCTGAGAAACTGGAAGATTTGCGTAAACAGGAGAAGATCACCCGAAAGCAGACCCGCAGGCTATTGAATCTTCTGGAGAGCAGGTTCAAAAACAGAAGCCTTTTGGCAGCCGGCACCATGCTCACGGGCCTTTTGGTTTCCATGATCTGCAATTTTGGGTTTCACCGGGCCCTCTTGGGATTCTTTTTGGCAATATTTTTCTACCTGGCTGGAATCTTTCTGGGAGTCTTCTTTTTCAACACAGCCAGGGCGGGGTCAGTGGATGAAGCTTTTGACAGCAAAGAGCGCCATGCTTTCATCAGGTCAGTATTCACCCGGACCAAAAGGGTCATTTACCTGGCCATAATCCTCCTGGCCGCCACCTTGCCTTTAACCTTGGCCGGGGATCCCTATCTGGGACTTGTGGCCGGCTACTGGTTCCCCCGCGCTCTTCTTGCCGGAGGGCTGGCCCTGATCCTGCTCTTTATCATCGACCCCTTTGTCACCCATCTTTTTATCCGCCGGAAACTTTTCCTTCTGGATCCGGGGGAGCTGCAGGTCTACAAAAGCAATTACCGGATCAAAAAGCGTCTGGTTCTGGCCCTTTGTCTGGTTTTTCTCCTGACCTTTGCCGCCCAGAATTTCTTTAATGCCAACTGGGACGCATCCCGGTTGGTGACCGGATCTTCTTTCGCCGACTTTGAAAGTTTCAAGGCCTGGATGGAGCAGGAGACAACTGATCAGTTCCTTTGGAAGGAGAAAGGGCGGGCAGGCGGCTTCTGGTTGACAAACCATGAGGAGGATTACGACGGCGAGGGGAACAGGGATCCAGAGTTTGAATATCTGGATCCGGAGGGCAAGCCACTAACAAAAGAAGAGGCCTTGCTCGAGCATCTCTACGATCATGACGGCCGCCTTGTGGGGAGCTATGTGGCGCGCAACCGGGACCTTGCTCTCATCAAATTCGGCGGGGAGGAAATCTTTCCTCTCCGGGTGTACACCCATGAAGATCTGGCCCGCGGTGACAGAGTTCTGGATTTGATAAACATCGGCTTCATCCTGGTTTATCTGGCAGAGGCGACGATACTCCTGGCTGTCTACTATAAGAAAAGGCCTCTTCTCCCGTAGAGCCGCTGAAAAGGGAAAAAACCCGCCCAAATCGACGGCGTGGTTAATGAGCCGGGGCTGCCTCCTGCATACGTTAAGTACAGGCCAAAACGTAAGCGAGTGAGCCGTGGTTGGCGGGGCTGGGGAAAAGCCTTATAATGGAGAAAAAGTGTCGGGGGTTGTCATGAAACCCACCCTGCGCCAACGCTTTCGCTATCGTTTCGATAATTTGATGTCGCGCGGAACGCCCGCCATGATCGGCACCTTGTTCGTACTGTCGGCGCTGATCGTACTCCTGGCGGGGGTGCTCATCGCATCGTTCGGTATCACGCAGGAGGACGGCCTGCATCTCTCTTTTTGGGAAGCCCTCTGGGGCAGCCTGATGCGCACACTTGACGCCGGCACCATGGGCGGGGATACCGGCGCGGGTTTTCGCTTCGTGATGCTGCTCGTCACCTTGGGGGGTATCTTCATCGTCAGTGCCTTGATCGGCGTGCTGAGCAGCGCCATCGAGGGGAAGATGGACCGTCTGCGCAAGGGACGCTCGCAGGTGCTCGAATCGAATCACACACTGGTACTGGGCTGGTCAGTGCAAATTTTCACCATCCTGAACGAGTTAATGATTGCCAACGAAAATCAAAGCAGGGCGCGCATCGTTATTCTGGCAGATGAGGACAAGGTGGAGATGGAGGATCGGATTCAGGAACGGGTCAAGTTCCGCGGAGGAACGCGCATTGTCTGCCGCAGCGGCAATCCGCTCGATCCAAACGACCTCGAGATCGTCAGCCCGCACACCGCCAAATCCATCATCATCCTGCCACCCGAAAACGGCGATCCCGACACCGACGTCATCAAGACGGTCATGGCTTTCACCAACAACCCGCAACGCCGGGGGCAGCCCTGCCACATCGTCACCCAAATCCGCAAAGCTGAAAATCTGGGCATTCTCCGCCTTATCGGCGAGTGTGACAACCTGCAGATCGTGTTCACGAAGGACATCATCGCCCGTATCGTGGCGCAGACCTCGCGTCAGTCGGGGCTGTCGGTGGTCTACACCGAGCTGATGGACTTCGAGGGTGATGAGATCTATTTCAAGTATGAGAACGGATTGACGGGCAAAACCTACGGAGAGGCGCTGTTGATGTACGAAGACTCCTGCGTGATCGGGATGCGCAAGGCGGGGGGACAGATTCTCGTCAACCCGCCCATGGATTCCCGCTTCGAACGGGGTGACCAGGTTATTGCCATTTCGGAGGACGACGACACGATTCATCTCTCCGCCTACGCGACCTCGCTCGACACGAGAGCCAGCCTGATTCCCGTCTCCGCCTACACGCAATCGTCCGACACCAAAGACAGCCAGATTCCCGTCGACGAACAGGCCATCCGTTCACACCGGACCCCGCAAGCCTCCCCGCCCGAAAAAAGCCTGATCCTCGGCTGGAATCGCAGCGGCGCGATCATCGCCCGCGAACTGGATCACTACGTCACCGCGGGGTCGCTGTTAACCATTGTGGCAGACGACGATGACATCGAAAAACAACTCGAGGCACAGGATTTTCAGTTAAAAAACCAGAAACTGGACGTGCGGACCGGCGACACGACAGACCGCGCCCTGCTCGACAGCCTGCACATCTACGATTACGACCACGTCATCGTGCTGGCCTACAGCACACTTGAACCCCAGCATGTCGACGCCAGAACCCTGGTCACCCTCCTGCACCTGCGCGACCTGGCCGGGCAGGACGAGACGCCCTTCTCCATCGTCACCCAAATGCTCGACCTGCGCAATCGCGAACTTGCCGAGATCACCCAGGTGGACGATTTCATCGTCAGCGACCACCTCATCAGCCTGATGCTGGCGCAGCTTTCCGAAAACCCCGAACTCTACCATGTCTTCCAGGACCTCTTCGACGCCGAGGGCTCCGAGATCTATTTCAAGCCCGTCAGTGACTACGTTGTGACGGAAAGGCCGGTCAATTTCTACACGGTGGTTGAGGCCGCACGAAGACGAGGCGAAACCGCCATCGGCTACCGCCTGGCACATGAATCAAAGGAAGTTGACAAAGTCTACGGCATCCACACCAACCCCTTGAAATCGCGCAAAGTCACCTTCTCTCCTTCGGACAAAGTCATCGTCATCGCCGAAGACTAATCAGGAAGCCGCACCTTGGATCCAGCCTCTGCCAATGGAATAGAACGCTGCCCCAAGCTTAATGAATTCATCAAGACGGAATCGGTGCAGCCATCAAGAGGAAACCAGCCCAAGGCCCGTGACATTCAGCCCAGCTGGCATCTCTTTAGTAGGTAATCCTCCCTGGTCCAGCCAGCGTATTGAGCTTCATATGTCATAGCGACCGAGCCGCCAGCCTCCGTGATAGTATGGGTAGGATAAAGGCGAATCAGGCCCCGTCCGATAAGGCGGCCGGATCCAGAAGTATCAAGAGGCGGAGGGAAGATGAGTAAGGCAGGTTTTAGCGGAAACGAAATTGTCAATTTGAGGGACCTGGGCGGCTATGTGGGCCACGACGGCAGGCGGGTCAAAGGAGATCTTCTTTATCGCAGCGGAAATCTGGACCAACCGGAGGATGTGCTTGCCGATATTCTGGAATCGCTTGGGATCTCCCTGGTGTTTGATCTGAGATCCAGCGAAGAGGTTGAAAACCAACCCTATACCCTGCCCGCTGACGTCCAGTACCGGCATCGGCCAGTTCTGGATTCTTTTGAAAACGGAACCATGGCGGCAAGTTTCGAGTTGGGCGATATGGTTGACCTGGCCCTCAGGGGAGGGCGGTCTCTTTCACCCGGAGAACTCGATTTTCTGAGGGGCTTCATGCAGCAGGTTTACCGGGAGATGGGCGAAAATGCCAGGGTATTCGGTGACATCATGAAAGAGATGATCGGCAACGGTGAAAACCCCGTACTCTTTCACTGTTCCGCGGGCAAGGACCGCACCGGCGTTCTGGCCACCATGATCCTGTTGGCCCTTGGTGTTTCCATGGAAGATGCCATGGAAAACTACCTGATGTCCAATCAACACCGGGAAGAGGAAATTGACAGGGAGATGCGGGCGGTCGCGTCCTTTATACGGGAACCTGAGATTTTGGAACATATCAAGGGCCTGATGCTGGTCAAAGAAGAGTACCTGGACGCAGCCATGGGCCCTGCCAGAACCTATCCATCCTTTGACGCTTTTGCAGAGAGCCGGCTGGGCCTTGGTCCGGACGACCTGGAAACCTTAAGAGAGCTCTATCTTGAATAAAGAATGGACCAAACAAAAGGAGAAAACATGAAAGCCATCCTGAAAAAAGTGAATATCGCCTACCTGCTTGTGGGGGCCGCTTATATTCTCTACTATTTCACGCATCTGACGGAGCTTTACATTCTTATCGGCCTGGTTTACCTTTTTGTCGCATTCAGACATCACTGACAGAGGGCGGGAGGATTGCCATGAATGAACAGGCGCTCGAAGCTTTCTACCTGAAGCTTGACCGCTCGCTCTTTCTGGACGACGGTTACAAAGCTTTCGCCAAAAATGACCACCCCTTGCCCATCGGATACGGGCAGACCATTTCACAGCCATCCCTGGTCCTTGAAATGACCCGGCTTCTTGCTCCTGAAAAAGACAGCAAAGTGCTGGAGATCGGGACAGGTTCGGGTTACCAGACCGCCTTGCTGGCTGAATTTTGCAAACAGGTCTACACCATCGAAAGAATCGGTGAATTATCCCGCAAAGCCAGGGAAAGGCTTGAGGCTCTGGGCTACGGCAATATCCATTACAAGGTGGATGACGGCAGCGCCGGCTGGGAGGAAGAGGCTCCCTTCGACCGGATCATGATCACGGCGGCCGCGGGCAAAAGACCGCAAGCCCTGATCAATCAGCTCGCTAACGGCGGCCGGATGGTGGTCCCGGTAGGACCGCCTGCCATGCAGGTTCTGCTGCTCATTACCAAAGATGAGGCGGGGCAGCTAAGTGAACAAAAATGGGGTCACGTGAAATTTGTGGAAATGGTGGGTCCTTATGGCTGGGACTGAGGGGTCGGTTGCCAGCCGCGTGGAGGCCATGGATTTCTACGATCCGGTCTTCGGTTTTTACGATCAGCTGAGCGAAATTTTCGGTGAGGGGGCGGTCGATGACATCACCGACATCGACAATGAAGAATCCTTTGAATACAGTTACCTGATTTCGCTTAACCGACAGGGGATCAAGTTTTCCTCAGAGCAGCTCAATGACCTGCTGGAGAGGGAAGACGCTTATTTTTTGAACATCCTGATCTCGAGGGAAAAAGCCCTCGCTGTCAGGGAGTTTTGGAAGTACCCCAGCCAGGGACGCGGCCAGGTGCTGGAAGTGTCTTCCTCATGTTTTTTGGAAGAACACACCTTTGTTCACCGGCTTTTTGATCTTTTCATCAGGGAAAACCATCTGCTTTACCTTACCGGGGATCAGTTAAGCGAAGAGGTCTTTTTGGAGGGCCGGAAAGTCAGCCTCTATTACAAGTATTTCAACCGCTCTGATTGAACGATACAAACCAGGGAAGACCAGGGCACCGAAAGGGGGAAAAATGAAGGAAGCAGGAAGATGGGATCTCAATCCGCTTTATCAGGGACTGGACGATCCGCGGATCGAAGAGGATTTCGGAAGACTGACGAAACTGGTTGAAAAGAGCCGTTTAATCTTTGAACCGGAAAGGGAAACTGTCGGTCAGGTGGCTGCGGGGATCCGGCTGGCCGAACACGTGGATGAAACAGTCAGGTACCTGGCCGCTTATCTCTCACTGGTTTCATCGGCTGACACCAGCATCAGTCAAACGACCGCCCTCCTGAACAGGCTCCGGGGAATCATGGCGGAATTCGCGGGCTTTGATGTACGCTTCAAACGGCTGGTGGAGGGGCTCGACATCGACCGGCTCGTGGAAGAGGAGGATCTGGGGCACTACGCCTTTTTCCTGGCTGAAAGCAAAAAGGAAGCTGTTTATCTGCTGGATGCTCAGCTGGAGGAATTGATCGCCCGTCTGAACATTTATGGCGTCGATGCCTGGGGCAATCTCTTTCGTGATTTATCCTCCACTGCCAGCATGGACTGGGAGAACGGGAAAAAAACACTGACGGAACTTCGCAACCTGGCCTATGACCCGGATCCCGCTGTCCGCAAAAGAGCTTATGAGGCCGAGCTGGCGCTCTACCCTAAGATTGAAAAACCGCTGGCCGCTGCCCTCGGTTCCATCAAGGGACAGGTTGTCTACCTCAGCCGCAGGCGGGGACATGAAAGCCCTCTGGATGAAGCTCTGTTTAAGAGCAGGATGAGCCGGGAAACCCTGGATGCCATGGTCGGGGCAATGACAGAGAAAAAAGACGTCTTCGTCCGCTATTTTAGGGCCAAGGCCAGCTTGTTCGGCCAAGACCGCCTCAACTGGGCTGATCTCTTCGCGCCCGTGGGCAAACTCCCTGAAGGTTACACCATGGAAGAGTCAAGGGAACTGCTGGTTTCTTCTTTCAGCAAACTGCACCCGCCCATTGCGGATCTCATCGACAGGGCCTACCGGGAGAACTGGATCGATTTCTTCCCCCGGGAGAACAAGGTCGGGGGTGCCTTCTGCTCCAACCTGGCCTCCATCAAACAGAGCCGTGTGCTGACCAATTTTGAGGGATCCTTCAGCGCGGTGAGTACCCTGGCGCACGAATTGGGGCATGCCTATCACGGTTTCCGCATCGAGGATCACGCGCCCCTCAACCGGTCCTACTCCATGCCGGTCGCCGAGACAGCCTCCATCTTCAATGAAACCCACTTTCTGCTCGAGGCGCTGAAAGCAAGTGAAGACCCACAAGTCAGGCTGGGTCTGCTGGACGGTTTTCTCATGAACAGCGGTCAGGTCATCTGTGACATCCTGTCACGCTTTTTGTTTGAAAAGCAGGTATTTGAACGGGTTGAGCGGGAAACCCTGAGGGCGGAGGACCTCAAAGCCATCATGCATCAGACCCAGCTTGCCGCCTATGGCGACGGCCTGGAGGAAGACAGCTTGCATCCCTACATGTGGGCTTGCAAGCCGCACTATTACTCGGCTTCACTCAGCTTCTACAATTTCCCCTATGCCTTCGGTGCCCTCTTTGCCTCAGCCCTCTACCAAAAAGCCGTGCAGGAGGGGCCGGCTTTCATGGGGCAATACGATCGAATGCTGACGGCCACCACCGTCTCCTCCGTCGAAGCCATCGGCCAGCTTGCCGGCCTGGATCTGACACAAAAGGAGACCTGGCTTGAGGGCATGGATTCTTTCGGACCCTTTGTCAAGGAATTTGAGGGTCTGGTTGAAGAACTGGCTTAAGACCAACAGGTGAAAAGGAGGACAAGATGAGGAAATTTTTGTTTTACGGCATGACCGGCGACAAGATGTGCTTCTTGCATATCCTGATGAATGCACTGGATCTTGCAGAGGAAGGCATGGAAGCCAGAGTCATTTTCGAAGGAGCCTCGGTCAAACTGGTGGCCGTGTTTGAAGCGGAAAAAAACCCTCTCTACTTGAAGGTAAAAGAGCAGGGTCTGATCGCCGGCATTTGCCTGGCCTGCTCAAAGGCCATGGGGGTCTATGAGCAATGCCTGGAAGCGGGCCTTCCTTTTCTGTCCGACATGATGGGTCATGCGGGAATGAAGCCCTTTATTTTGGACGGTTATCAGGTTGTCAGTATTTAGGGAATCAATATGAGTTTAATCCAAAACCTTTCCGCCGGCAGGTGGCCAGCGGAAAGGTTGGTCTTTTGGAGAAAATAGGCGAACCCGCCGGCTTACTCTTTCCAGTAATTGTTGGCGGCTGCGACCGTCTGAAAGTTGATGGCCACGACCTGTGAGGCGGCCGTCAGGCTGTCGGCATCCTCGGAATATACCGGGCGCAGTCTGTCGCGGATCGAAGCGTCCGGCTGGGTGTATGCGACGCCTTTGCGGGCCAGCGTAATGGCCAGTTCAAATCCCTCCTGGGGTGTTTCGGTTTTTAATGTTTTAAGCCAAATGTCCATGGTGAACCTCCTGATTCTTATTCTTGCCGTAGAAACGAAAAGGGTTTCCACATGCCCATTATCCTTATTTTGGCAGGGCCCGCCGACGCCCTCGTTACCACAGGCGGCTGTCCTTCACACAGAAGACCCGCCGCGGCGGGTCTTCTGCAATAAGCATTCGTTTTGGTTTTCAATCGATTTCTTTTTCGAATTCAAGGATCTTACCGCTTGCGGCGTGAATCTCATATTCGTATTCGTAGCCCCCATATTTGAATTCGACCTCATAATATGGCGGAGACTTCTTGTCCTTGAATTCGATCTCGAAACCGGTGACCTGGCTTCGCGTCAGCCCGGCATGATTCAGGGCAATCCGCTCTGCTTCCCCGTGGCCGATAAAGAGGTCCTGGTTCGGGCTGCTTGACGCCGGGTGGCTGTTTTTTGGCTTGATCATCTCGATTTCAACCTTAACGATGGCGCCGGTGACAGCATCAATCTCATATTCGTACGTTTTGTCACCGTATTCAAATTCGACCTCGTAGTAGAGGCGGTTTTGTTCCCGTTCCATTTCCGTTTCCAGTTTTCTTACCTGGTTCCGGTTGAGGCCCGCGTGGTTCAAGGCAATCTCCTCCGCCCGGGTCGCTCCGATATGCTCGCCCTCTCTTTGTGTGGTTCTTTGCGTTGAAGGACTTGCGCCGGATTGGCCATTTCCCGCTCTGATCTTTTCAATCTCGACCTCAATGATCCGGCCGGATTCTGCATCGATCTCATATTCGTATTTGTAGTTTTCATGCTCGAATTCAACTTCATAAGTCATCCGGTTCCTATCGCGCTCCATCTCTGTTTCGAGCTTTCTCACCTGGTTCCGACTGAGCCCCGCGTGGTTCAGGGCAATCTCCTCCGCCCTGCCCCGGCCAATGTATTGATCCGTTTGTGCCGGAGGCGTGCCGGCGTTTTCCTTATCTTTTGATTTGAACTCCAGGATTCGGCCGTTTTTCGCATCGATCTCGTAGTCGTATTCGATCTGGCCGATGTAGAATTCAACCTCGTAAATCATACGGCCATCATCGTAGTCCAGTTCAATCTCCAGCTGCCGGATATCCTGTTCGGTCACACCGGCATGTTCAAAGGCAATGGATTTCGCTTTTTCCTCTCCGATGTATTCTTTGCGGCTGGCCATGCCGGTCAGACTGACCCCTTCCGGAGCCGCTTTGAGGGAACTGATCAGCAGGTTGATATCATTGATGGACAGCCTGGCGGCATCTGCAAAATGAATGGCCGGATTCTGCTTGATCAGCCGCTCGATCAGGGCAGCCTTGCCCGGGGAAATCCCATGCGTTTCCGCCAGTTCACGAAAATGCCGATCTGCCCGCGAGGTCTGGCTTAGGACCGCTCCCTGGAGCGCATAGCCATTCAAAAGTTCACTGACCTCGCCTGAAAGCCGTTTTTGCAGGCGGTCGCCTTGCACGGCGCTCTTGCTGTCAACGGTAATCAGGATGGAATTCCTGACTTCCGAGATGTAGCCCTTCCTCACCATGGAGCCGATCAGGGCATTGACCGCCACATCCAGATCGACACCTTTCAGATTCATGTCATCGATGACCGATTTGCCTTCCTCATTTCGCGGATCGACTTGCAAGACTTTCTCGTTTCGATTGACTGAAAGTTCGATGCTGGGATTGACGTCAAATGCAATCACAGCTTGGGTGGCATAGGCAGCGTAGGCAAACCAGGATCCTAAAAGAAGGATAATGGCTGCAGCGACAGGCGCCAGGATGCGCTGCCAGCGGAGCGCCGGGCGGCTCTTTCTTGTTTCTAAAGAGATGACTTTATCTTTTTCATCAAGGTTGTTCATTTTCTTTAACTCCTCCTGTTTTTCGATTTGTTTGAGGAGTTTGGGCAAGACATTGGGAACGGATGACTCGACTGCGCGTTTCAATCTGTTCTCAATCATTTGATTGGTTTCTTTCATTTTCCTTCCTCCTCCAAGATGGTTCGGAGTTTTGACAGGGACCGGTGGTATTTTGAAAGCGCTGTTCCCAAGGGAATTGCCAGCAATTTTGCGATTTCACGATGCTTCAGCCCTTCGATGCTGCGCAGGATAACAATCTGGCGCTCTTCCTCGGTCAACTCCTTGAGGACAGTCCGAAGTACCATTCTGTCCAGGGCCGCCTCGGTGAAATCCGCCTTGGAGTCCGAAACCCATTCATCTTCAAAGGGCAGCTCAGCGTCGGGGCTGGTTCTCAGCTTGTCCAAGGCCAGATTTCTCACAATAGTCAATATCCAGGCCATGGGCTTGCCTTTGGAGTGATAGCGGCCGGATCCCTGGACAACCCGGATGTAGGTGTCCTGCATGACATCCTCAGCATCCTGAGGATGTCTGACAATCGAAAGTGCGAAGCCGTAAACAGCAGTCTTTGTTCTTTCGTAAAGCGTTTCCAGGGCATCCATATCACCCCCGGCCAATTTCATGATTTGCTTGTCAAGGTCTTCCATGGTCACTTTCTGTCCCGGACGGTGCACCGTCTGGGATTTTTGGGTGGTCTTCCTTTGTCCTGCCAAAACCCTCTCACCAGTAATAACGGGGGAGAAAGCCATTTTATTGCATTACCCATTCAGATTAGACAACGAAAGCGGAATTGAGTCGGGCGGATATGGTACAGAAGGGCAGGCAAGCCAAATGCAGTTTATGGTGTAATGGAATCAGGGAGGTCCGGACCATGGCTGCTTTGACCGATGAGGGCCCATCAATCTTCACCAGGGATTTGCCTTATCATCCGCCTTACGAATGGGATCGCTTGATTGCCTTTTTTGAGGGGCGGGCCATCGATGGGGTCGAACTGATCCGGGACCACGCCTACTGGAGGGTGGTGCGGGAGGAGACGGAGGACGGAGAGGAAAAAAGCGGCTGGATCCGGGTCACCAACCATCCTTCTGAAACTCTTCTCAGGATTACACTGCCGCAAAGCCTCGGGCCGGTTTTACCGCAGATCGAACGCAAAGTCAGCCGGATGTTCGATCTGGACTGCGATCCTCTGCCCATCTACGATCATCTCCGGTCCATGAACCAGATCAAGGAAGGCCTTTGTGTGCCCGGCACCCGGGTTCCCGGCACCTACGATGTCTTCGAAATGTGTGTGCGGGCCGTCCTGGGCCAGCAAATCACGGTCAAGGCAGCCCGGACCCTGGCCTCCCGCCTGGCTTCATCTTTCGGGGATCCGGTGGAGACGGGGATTGACGGTCTGGCACACACATTTCCACATTTTCGCTCAATTCTGGACATGAAGGACGCTGTTGCTGATACCCTGGGCCCTTTGGGGGTGATGGGACAGCGGTCCCGGACCATCTATGCCCTGGCAGAACAGATTCAGACGGGCTTCTTTGATCCGGGGATGATCCAGGAAGCGGAAGAATGGATAAAGGCGCTGGTGAAGGTCAAGGGAGTCGGTCCCTGGACCGCCCACTATCTGGCCATGCGGACCCTCAAATGGCCGGATGCCTTCCCCTCGACCGATTATGGCGTCAAAAAAGTGCTGGAGCCAAGGACACAGAAGGAAATCCGGATCCTTTCGGATACTTGGCGACCCTGGCGGGCCTATGCCACAGTTAACATTTGGAACTCGCGCTAGGAGGCAGGATGCTCTACCAAAGTGTGTACGATTCTCCCCTTGGGAAACTGGTAGCCTTCAGCGACGGTCAGGCGCTGACAGGCCTTTGGTTCGAGGGGCAGAAATATTATGGGGCAGGCCTGGAAGGGGATCCTGTCATTTCGGACCAGCTGCCAGTTCTCATGCAGGCGGTAAGCTGGCTTGACCGTTATTTCGCAGGCGCAAAACCCCAGCCGGAAGAGCTTCTCCTTGACCCTCGCGGCAGTTCTTTCAGGCAGGCGGTCTGGAAAATCCTGCTTGGCATTCCATACGGTGAAACCATGACCTACGGTGCCATCGCGTCCCTGATAGCTAGGGACAGGGGTCTTGAGCGGATGTCCTCCCGGGCGGTCGGCGGAGCCGTCGGCCACAATCCGATCAGCATTGTGATTCCCTGCCACCGGGTGATCGGTTGGGACGGCAGTCTAACCGGTTTTGGCGGGGGGTTGTCCCGAAAAGCCTGGCTTCTGGAGCATGAAAGAAATGGTTACCAAGCGGTTTGAAGCGGATCTGCACGCTGTCAATTTGACGAATACGGCAATCTGCGTTACCCTCTATAACTAGTTGCTTAAATCGGCAGCCTGGATTTAGGCAGAAGAGATAGCTAGAAATAATTGTAGTGATTGACTAGGATGGCTTTAACCGGTTCAGGCTGAACATGAAGAACCGGAAGGAATACAAGCGTTAACTTGCCACGGGCAAGGTGTTTACAAAGACTTCGGTCCAGAGCGTACGTGAATGGCGTTTCCATCCGTTTGATCTGGCGCGAAGTCTTTTTTTTGTAAGCAGGAAAAGAGCAGCAATGATACAGTTTGAAAATGTTGTAAAAAAATACGGGGATTCGGTCATCCTTGACCACCTGAGTTTTGAAATCGAAGAAGGCGAATTCGCCGTGCTGATTGGCCCGAGCGGGTGCGGGAAAACGACCACGCTGAAATCGATCAACCGCCTGATTGAACCCGAATCAGGGAGGATTTTTGTCGAGGACAGGGACATCATGGAGAGCAATCCCGTGGCCCTTCGGCGGAAAATAGGCTACGTCATCCAGGAAATCGGTCTTTTCCCCAACATGACAGTGGCCCAGAACATTGCGGTGGTTCCCAAGCGGCTGAAATACAAAAAGGACCGGATTGACCAGATCACGCACGAACTGCTGGAGATGGTCGGCATGTCCTACGATGAATATGCACACAAATACCCCTCTGAGCTTTCAGGCGGCCAGCAACAGCGTATTGGCGTGCTGAGGGCGCTGGCAGCTTCGCCGCCGATCGTTCTTATGGATGAGCCTTTCGGTGCGCTGGACCCGATGACCCGCAGCGTCCTTCAGGATGAAATCATCCGCCTTCACAGGAAATTGAAGAAGACCATTGTCTTTGTGACGCATGACATGGATGAAGCCTTGAAATTGGCCGATACCATCATCTTCATGGATGAAGGCCGGATTATTCAAATGGCTGGTCCGGACGAAATGCTCGAAAACCCTGCATCGGAATTGATTAAGCAGTTCATGGGCAAGAGGCTGGCAACAAATGGCGTTGAATTACTTACCGCAGCCGATTTTATGAAACCTCATCCCGCCAGCGCCTACCGGAGCGATGGCGTAAGAAAGGGCACGGAGATCATGGCCAGGCGGAAGATTGACACCTTGTTGATCAAAAACGAGGATGAGACCTATGCTGGCTCGGTCACGATCGGTAACATTAAAAAATTCGGTAAAGAAGCCCGGACCATCGGAGACATTCCGCTTACGCCCAATGTGATCACTTATACTACCTCCGATGCCGCCGAAAGCTTTGAAAAACTGCTTGACGCAGACAGTGATTTCGTCGTGGTGCTCCACCAAGACGACACCATCGCGGGAATCGTCACCAAAACCAGTATGGCGCGGGCCATGGCAGATGCCTTGTGGGGTGATGAATGATGAGTTTCTTTCAAATGTACGGACAAAAAATTCTGACGGCCATCGGCGTCCATTTCCTGTACGTCCTGGTGTCCGTATCGGCCGGATTCGTGGTTGCCCTGATCCTGGGGATCCTCTTGTCGCGTGTACCGGGCTTGGCCCGCCTGGCCCTGCCTGTCATCTCAATTTTTCAAACAGTGCCCGGGGTGGTCTTCATCGGCATCTTGTTTTTGTACATTGGAATGAAACCGGCCACCGTCATTGTGGCGCTGGCCATCTACGCCATGTTTCCGATCTTGAAGAATATTTATGTCGGTTTGTTGGAAGTTGACCGCAACCTGATCGAAGCCGCTAAAGGTTGCGGCATGTCGCCAATTGAGAGACTCCTTGAAGTTGAGCTTCCTCTGGCGGTCCCCTCGATCATTGGCGGCTTGAGAATGGCCACCGTTTATACGGTGAGCTGGGCCGTCCTGGCCTCCATGATCGGGCTGGGCGGTCTGGGTGAATTCATTTACATCGGCATCGCGACCAATAATAATGCCCTGATTGTCGCCGGTGCCGTTCCGGCGGCTGTCATGGCAATCACGCTGAGTCTTCTGATCGACTGGGCCAAGTGGAGAAGGGCTGGAAAGACAGGTCAACAATGATGATTAAGATTCTCATGGAGCATCTGTACATTGTCTTCATGTCAGTGCTTTTTTCGGTTGCGGTGGGGTTGCCGCTTGGTGTCATGGCCTATCTTTACCGGCGGGCCCGAAAACCCCTGCTCTGGACAAGCGAACTGTTGCAGACTGTGCCGGCCCTGGCACTGCTCGGCATGGTCATGCTTGTGGTCGGTGCAGGGAAACTGACTGTGATCATCGGCCTTCTGCTCTATTCGCTTTTGCCGATCGTTCACAACACCTTCCTGGGATTGGAGACCATCGATCCCGGTATCAAGCGGGCGGCCCGGGGCATGGGAATGTCAAAAATGGACCGCTTGTTCAGCGTGGAGCTGCCCTTGGCCTTCCCCATGATTTTCACGGGCATACGGATTGCTACCGTGACATCTGTGGGAATTGCGGTATTTGCCACTTCCGTAGGGGGCGGCGGGCTCGGATCGATCATCAACCAGGGGATCCGGACTCAGAATATGAAATTGATTGCACGGGGGACACTCTCGCTCATGGCCATGGCTGTCATCTTTGACGGCGCCATGGCTTGGATTGAGAAGCGTCTCAACAGGCGCGCGAGCGCATAAGGAGGAAGAGTTCCCGCGGGGGACTCATTGAATAAGGAGGAATCCATGAAAAAATTGTTTAGTCTTTTTGCCGTCATCATTTTGACGCTGGCAATAATTGGCGGTTGTGCCGGCAGCAAAGAAGGATCGGACAAACCCATCATTATCTACGATGGTGAGTTTTCCGAGATGCAGATTATCCACCAGATGGTCAAAATGCTGGTTGAAGAACACACGGAGGCCAGCGTTGAGATCCGCGATCAGATGTCACCGGTCAACAGTTATCGGAGCCTGGTCAAAGGCGAGAGCGACTTGATGAACAGTTACGACGGAACGCTCTTGACGACTTACCTTAAAAAGGATGTCTCAGATGTTCCCCAAGGTCAGTCTCTGTACGAATACGCCAACCAGGTAGCCATGGAACGGGATGGCACACGGCTTTTGAAACCGCTCGGTCATGAAAACACCTACGCTGTAGGGGTGACGCAGGAATTGGCAGATCAGTATGGACTCGAGTCCATATCCGATCTGGTAGAAGTGGCGCCCCTGCTTGCTTTCGGTGCGGAGCACGAATTTTTCAGCGAGGAAGGCAGCATGAAATACGGGCCTTTCGTTGCCTTTTACGGACTGGATTTCAAAGACAGCAAAGCGATCGAGATGGCTCTCAAGTATTCTGCGGTAGAAAGCGGGAATCTTGATGTGACCATTGTCTATTCAACGGACGGCATGAATAAAAAAGTCGGATTGAAAGTCTTGGAAGATGATCAGGACTTCTTTGCCGAATACAATGACGCCCTGCTGGTCCGTGATGATCTTTTCGAGCGCTACCGTGAGGAAGCTCCCGACCTGGAGGACGTGCTCAACCTGCTGGCGGGGCAGTTCACCAACGAGAGCATGACCGACTTAACCTATGAGATCGATGTCAACGGCAAAACACCAGAAGAGGTTGCAAAAGACTTTTTGACCAACCAGGGCCTGATCGATGCCTGAATGGCCATCTCCGGCGGCTGCATGCCGCCGGAGATGCGTTCCACAGGTTCTCACCTATTGATGAAGCAGGCGCAAGACAGCGTGGTATGATAGGAAGAGACCCAGACAGATTCTCTGTTTTTTCGGGAAAGGCTATATGAAACGCCCTTTTGACGACAAAAAACCCGCGCTTTGGATTACAGCCACGCTGGCCGCAGCTGCAGTCGTGCCGGCTGTTATTTTGCTGAAAAAGGCCAGGCGGTCAAACGCTTTTCCCTTGGATCAGACGCTTTGCGTTGAAATGATTCCTTATCAGGCCCCCTTTTACTCCTTCTCCTATACCCCGGAAACGGCACCCCGCTTTCGTTTTACCCAGGCGCATGAACTGGTTATTCAAAAAGACCGCCAGTGGGAAAATTTGGGCGTCATGGAGGAGTTCGAGCTGGACGAAACGTGTTTCGACAAACTGTTTTTTACCGGCAGGGACTGGGAGTTTGCCCGGATCAGAAAAAAGAATTCAATGGCCTGGCGTCTGGATGCGGCCGATGAACAGAGGGCGGGTTTCTATTACCTCCTGCACCAGAAAAATGGCGGGATCTACCTGGCTCACGGTTACCACACTGATGGCAGGGACAGCCCTGATTCCCAATCATCCATCATCCGCTGGTTGTTTAAGATGGAAACGGCCGATTCCGACTGAGGAAGGGAAACAGTTCCTGCAAATTCCCCTGATGCCATTTTTCATTTGACCGATCAGTACCGGGCCGGATTGGCTCTTTCGTTTATTCACTTATCCTCTTTGCGATGATGCGAGGCTGCAGCTTTTCCTGCGGGTATGAATCCCCGGCCTGCGAATCTATGATTATGCAGGATAATGGAAATATCCGGCATATTGTGCTAAATTCAAATCAATGGAGGGCTCTTTCAGACGCCAGATGCCAGGCCGGCAGTTGGTCGTATGCTTCATTCACGGCGTCGCCTCCGGGGGAACAGGCCAGCAGAGGCAAGGATAAGGTTGACAGCGCATCAATAACAGGCCGTCAAAGCGTCGGGAAGGGTGCATCGCGGACGGTCAATCCAGCTGAATTGAGGTGATGACCATGGCCGGTTACAAGAAACCCTGTATACATTGCGGAACTCTGATTGACCAGGATGCCAGGTTTTGTACCACCTGCTTCAGCCGCAACCCTTTCGGCTACCTTTGCCCAAGCTGTCTGCACCCGGTCGAGAGGGGGCAGCCGATTTGTGCGTCATGCGGGCGTCCGCTCTACGTTACCTGTCCCTTTTGCGGTCAGCCCACCTTTGTTGATGATCGCTGTGAGCGCTGCGGGCAAAGCCTGCTTATCCAATGCGCCAACCGGCGGTGCGGGCAATGGCAGTTTTTCCAGAACACAAAATGCACTGCCTGCGGCAAGCCGATCAAAACCAAAAAGAGCCGTTGAAGGAGGAGAGAAGATGCTTCAATCATTTACCAGGAATTACGAAGATAACTCGACAAGTGCCGGCTTTCAATTTACTTTCTACTGCGACATCTGCAATGATGGATTCAAGAGCAGTTTCATTGAAAGCGAGACATACAAAAGAGGCAAAGGCCTGCGCGGCCTGTCTCAGGGCATCGGCGTGCTGGGGTCGCTTGTGGGCGGCCGGGTCGGCAACATCGGCTATTCGATGGAGCGTGGGGGCAATATTCTTTCCGAACGGTTCGAGGGGGAATCGCCGGAATGGCATAAAGAGCACCAGAACGCCTTTGCCATGGCACAAAATGAGGCAAAACGGTTCTTCCACCGCTGTCACGGCTGCCATCTCTACGTCTGTGATGCTTGTTTCAATGAAAATGAAGGCCTGTGCACCGATTGTGCGCCCAGGCAGGAGATCTATGTTGCCAAGGCCCGGGCTGAAGCCATGCGGCGCAACATCGATGAGGCCGGAATGGAGGCTACGGTTTGGAAGGGCGAGATTGAAAGCAAGGTCACTATCTGCCCTGTTTGCGGAAAGCCAGCCGGTTCGGGCAAATTCTGCAACAACTGCGGGGCCTCCATGGAGATGAAAGAGTGCCCGCGATGCGGCGCTATGAACGCGCCCGGGGTCAGGTTCTGCAATAACTGCGGTGAGAATCTCACAAAGCCCGCTCAGTCGAAGTGCCCTTCATGCGGAACGGAGAATCCACCCGGAGTCAAGTTCTGCGGAGGCTGCGGCGCCAAGCTCGACTAGGGGAGGTTTGCATGAATCATCAGGAGGCAGGGGGGCCAAGAGCGGCCGGCGGCCTAGTGTCGTCGACTGCAACCTACAGGGGGACCATCAGCTCGCAGCGCCTGTCAGGCGATGCCCATCTGGTGATCGAAGAAAGGGGCCTGTTGGCGGAAACGGCCTATGACAGTGCCTTCATGGACTATGAGTCGATCCGCTCCATTGCCTACCAGGATTACGCTGTCGTGATCCGGTCCAGAGAGGGTGAGGCCGTCATCAGACGGCTCGGCAACGCGGGCGACTGGTTTTTCAAGGAACTTTGCGAATCCTTCAACCAGCTGGTTCAGACAGCCTTACAGGCTGCTGGCCCGATGCAGTTTGAGGCAAGAGGACCCCGCTACCGGTATGAAGATCGGGAGGGCAATGCCTGTTTTCGCGTGTTCAGGGATGAGATCATGCTCTTGCCGCCCAATCTGGATGCCCGGCGGTTACCCTTTTTATTCTTATCGCGGATGGAATCAAAGGACTTTGCCATCACTCTCACACTTACCACCGGGGAAGTCTACCAGTTTTCGAAATTTGGTGAAAACCAGGCCCCCTTTGAAAGAATTGTCAATGAGTCCTGCCGCCAGATGCGTTCCCGTCACGCCGAACTGGTCGCATTGCTTGACAGGTCCCTGGGAAGGGGTCGTGCCATCGAGGCAGCCAAAGTGCTTCCGGAGGGTGTAGCCGTTCTCCTGACTGATGTCAAATCATCTTTCCCCTCCCTGGCCTCCATCCTGGACCAGTTCCTGCTGGATGGCCGGATCGGACCCTATTACGCTGCCCTTAAAAAGGTGGGCGATGAGACCAAACTGGCCATCGGCTTTAAAGAGTTCAAGGGAACGCCGGGTGAGAAGCCTGAAGGAGAAGAGAAGGACGAAGAGGAGGAGAGACCGCAAGAAGAGTCCCTGGAGGAGGCATCTTCGGGGGAAGACACCGGTGAGGCCCAGCCGCCAGCCTGGGCGTTCTGGGCAATCATTCCCTCACATGACGGCAGGAAGGCAATGGTTGAGTTTGCCTTTCCCAATGAGAAGGCAGCCACCTATCTCTTTAATATTGAAGGGTCCTACGAGCGTTTCCTTGTGACTCTCAACCGTGCCTTTGAAGCTTCCGGATTCCAGCGGGAGATGCTTTTTCTAACCGATGAGCAACTTGAGCACCCGGACCGGGAGCTTGACCGGATTCTGATGGAGAGGACGCCGTCCCTGCAGATCCTTCGCAAACAGTTCGCCGGCCGCGTCATCCACCGGTCGGTTGAGAGCTGGAAGCGGAGTCTGCAAAAACAATTGGGGTAAACTGATCAGGGAAATACGATCAAACAGCCTGCCTGGTGCAGGCTTACTTATGGGGAGGAAGCATGAAATCCCTTTTCCGGCAGGCGGAAGAAGGCCTGCCCTCTTTTATTCAGATCTTGGAAAGGCTCCATCGCCGTCCCGAATTGAGTTTTCATGAATTTGAGACCACACGGTTTCTGGCAGAAAAGGTCAAGAGCCTGGGTCTTGAAATTGTGGATCTTGGTATGGAAACAGGCCTTGTTGGCCTTTTACGTGGATCCGGCCAGGGGCGGATCACCGCAATCCGGGCCGATATGGACGCCATTGCGGTCCCCGAAGCGGAGGACCACCCGGTTCGTTCGGAAATGGACGGCGTCATGCATGCCTGCGGCCATGACTTCCATATGACCTGCGCCCTGGGCGCGGCCAGTTTGCTTTCCAATCAAAAAGAACAACTCGCCGGCGATGTGGTCTTCATCTTTCAACCAGCTGAGGAGGTCACGCGCGGCGCCGCCCGGATGCTGGAACACGGCTTGCTTGACAAGCTGCCAGGGCAGGTAGACGCACTGTTTGGCCTGCACGCGGAGCCACGCCTTCCGACAGGCCAGGTAATCTCCAGCCAGGGCTTTGCGTCAGCCTCCAAGACCAACTTCCGAATCAGGTTGCGGGGCACAAGCGGGCACGGTGGAGCGCCGCAAACCTACAAGGACGTGATCGTTGCGGGTGCCGCCATGGTGAATGCCCTCCAGACCATCGTCAGCCGCAGGTCGGATCCCCAAAAGGAACTGGTTTGCGCCATCCTTACGGTGAAGGCGGGTGAGACCGAATATTTCGTGACCGATACCATGGAGATGACGGGAACCATCCGAGCCTTCGATGAAGCTGTCGCAAGCCGGGCAGAAGAAGACCTGGTTGACATTGCCGGCAAAACAGCAGCCGCTCACGGCTGTTCCTGTCAGATTGAAATCATCCGGGAGGTCAGCTCCCAGCTCAACCATCCCAGCCTGTTCCCAGTTGCAGCAGCGGCCTGCCACAAAGTGTTCGGCGAAGCAAATACGCTGACGCGCGGTCCCCTGTTTATGGGTGCAGAAGATTTCTCAGTATTCGGCCAGGTCATCCCCTCCCACTTTTATTGGATCGGAACCGGTTTTCCGGACAGGGAGAACGCTTATCAGCATGAAGCGGATTTTCAGATTGATCCCGCCGCGATTCCGTACGGAGTGGCTCTTCTGGCAGAGTCAGTGCTGGGAGCGATGGCTTTATCCGACGGGAGGAAATGTCCTTGACTTCTCCGGGCTTCAAAAAGTTGTCTGCCTTGCTTTATGTTCCCGATGGAAGCTCGGCCCTTGGGGCACTCCAGCGCACGAGCCACCTGGCTATCGCAGCCCATCCTGACGATATCGAGATCATGGCCTACCCTGCGATTGCCCGGTGTTTTCGGAATCCCGAAGAGTGGTTTACAGCAGCTATCGTCACGGACGGATCCGTGGGACTCCGAAGCGGTCCTTATGCCGGCTTCTCCGACAGCCAGTTTGCGGAGCTGAGGGCCCGTGAGCAGCAAAAAGCAGCCTGTATCGGTGAATACAGTGCCCTGGTTATGCTCAACTACGCCAGCAGTGAGATCAAGGACAGGCAGAATCGGGCTGTCATCGAAGACCTCAGGGAATTAATAAACGTTTGCCGTCCGGGGATTATCTACACACATAATCCGGCGGACAAGCACGAAACGCATGTGGCAGTCGCCCTCAGAGTCATTGAGGCGCTTCGCGGGCTGGAACCGCCGCTCCTGCCCAGGAAACTATTTGGCTGTGAAGTATGGAGATCGCTTGACTGGATGACCGACCAAGATAAAGTCATATTCGATGCCAGCCTGTATCCCAATCTGGCAGCCGCCCTGCTGGGTGTCTTTGATTCTCAGATTGGCGGCGGCAAGCGTTACGACAAGGCAACCGAAGGGCGACGTGTGGCCAATGCCACTTTCTCCGAGTCACATGCGACGGACGAGTATCAGGCGGTTACTTTTGGCATGAACCTCACGCCACTTATTGAGAATCCCGACATGAGTGTCAGTCAGTACGTCAAGGAACACATGGACCGGTTTTCCCAAGAGGTCATCAACACCCTGGACAATCTGTCCCGGTAAGTGCCTTGACATCTCCCATGAAAGAGAGCGCGGCATAAGCCTGGCGGCCGGATGCGCTAGAATAGAATCAGGGACCTGGAGGCTGACCGCGTGCCTGGTCCGCCCACAAGGGGGTGATTCCATGCTCGGAGCCATCATCGGCGACATCGTCGGTTCGCGTTTCGAATTCAATAACCATCGAAGCAAAGATTTTGAGTTGTTCACGGAAGATTGTTTTGTGACCGACGACAGCATTATGACCCTGGCGGTCGCCAAGGCCATCATGGAGGCCGTGAAGGCGTCGCCGGAGGCATGGAAGGCGCGCGACGACCGCTTCCATGACCTGCTCTCCAGTCTGACAGTTAAGTACATGCAGGAGATCGGCCGCCAATATCCTGGCTGCGGATACGGCGGCCGCTTTTATGAGTGGATGTTCAGCGACGATCCAAAACCCTATAAGAGCTACGGAAACGGCGCGGCCATGCGAGTGAGTCCCGCGGGGATTATTGCGGAAAGCCTCATCGATGCATGGAGCTTGGCAGAAACGGTGACAGCCGTCACCCACAACCATAAGGAGGGCATCAAGGGGGCGCAGGCGACGGCCACCTCCATCTATCTGGCAAAAACCGGTGCACTGAAAAGCGAAATCAGAAAATATACCGAAGCTGACTATTATCCGCTTGATTTCACCATCGATGCCATCCGCCCTTCCTACCGCTTCAACGAGACCTGCCAGCAAACCGTTCCCCAGGCCATTCAGTGTTTCCTGGAGGCGGCCTCCTTTGAAGACGCCATCCGGACAGCCATTTCGCTGGGAGGCGACAGCGATACCCTTGCTGCCATCACCGGCGCAATCGCCGGGGCTTATTACGGTATTCCTGAAGCACTTGGACAAAAAGCGCTGACCTACCTTGATCCAAGACTCAGAGCCATCTATGACGAATGGATACGTTTCTGCCCGCCGGAACGCGAGCGCTACAAACTCTTAACCAAATACATCGGAAAGTTCTCTGCCAGAGCGCCTGGTGGCCCGCCGGGGCCTGCTTTCCATACCCGATTTCCCCACCATGAATTCAGCAAGGAATGGTACAGCTCGGCGTTTGTTCGGACAAATTACCGCGCAGGTCTTGAGAAGATGAAAATAGGACAGCTCTACGATGACAGCCTGACCATGGCAGTGGAAGGCCTTGACGCAGAAGAAGTGCTCACGCTCATCACAGCCGCTTTCCGGCACGATCATTTCGACAATGGCATGCTGGACAGGTACCTGGAAAGCGGCATCATGCTCAAATGGCTGAAGCGGCTCAAGGATATCGATTGGCAGGAAAGGTCCCCGGTCATCAAAGAAGTGGAATTGTACCGGAGCATTTGGCCCATGTTCCCCCGCCAGTATCGCGTCAGCCTGGATGGCGGGAAGGCCGTCTTTGAAAAGAATACTCACCCGCAGAACAGGGATGGTGAAGACAAACAGCAGGAAGAAGCCGCTCGGGTCAGACGAGCCTTGGAGGATCTACACTTTGAGTATTGGCTGGCAGACTATCAGCCGCCGGATGGGTTGCTGGTCCTGGACGGCGAACAGTGGAAGCTCGCAGTCACTTACAGTGATGGCACTGTTTTCCGTTCTGGCGGCTCCAATGCTTATCCAGATAACTGGCAGCAGCTGCTTGATTTTTTTGGAATCGATCCATCCAATCAAGAAGAGGATCCGGATGATACCAACCCATCTCTCGTGGCTGCCCCTGGCCCTGAAGGCCTGAGGGCCTCCATTGAAGAACTCCGCAATGAGCTGGCCAACCAGGTTCTTGAGCGGGACCAGCTCCTTTACGTAACCTGCAGAAACATCGAGATGGCTTACATGCTCGAAATCGGCGGGCTTGAATACAGAGCCTATGAACTGGAGTGTGCAGTGGAGCGCCTGAAGCGGAAGATGGAGCTGCTTCAGGCCCAAAAGAATCGCCAGGAACAAATTGACCTTGCTGCCGTCGAGGAGATTTTGGACATGCAGTTGGCCAGATATCAGGCAAAACTGAAAGAAAAAATCGCCAAGATGAACCAGGCCATCGAATGGGGACGCAAGACCCCCTTGACCGAAGAGGACCAAACAGAAGTCAAAAGGCTTTACCGGGCCCTCGTGAAAGCCCTCCACCCCGATCTGAATCCCCGGCTCGAAAAGGAGTGGCTAAATTTGTTTCATAAGGCGGTCACTGCCTATGAAAAGGGTCACCTGGATGAACTCCGCCTGATTGCGACCCTGGTCGGCAAGCAATCTCTACCGCAGTGGGATGACGATGAAACCGCTGCGCTGATTGAGGAAGAGGAACGGCTTGACCAACTGATTGACCATGTCAAAAAGGATATGAGACGGATTAAATCGGAGTATCCTTACCGGATGAAGTCGATTCTGGAGAATCCCGGGAAACTGAAGAAAAAAAGGACGGAACTTGAAGCCGCTATCCAAGCCTTGGAAGAAAGGCAGCAGCTTTATCAGTCCAAGGTCGATGAATTACTGAGGTGAAGGAATGGGCGAACTCATAGAGGCCGAAGGCCAGGCAATCGTCAGCATGCTCCACGGTCAGGGTGGCATGACACTGCCCAAGCCTTTTGAGCGCGACATCTTTCTTTTCGACACCTACATTGCGGGAACCAGCCATATTGATGGGATGGAGGAGCTGGAGCCGTCACTCAAAGTTGAAGACCGCCTGAATTTCTTCCGTGAGCCGGATAACCTCCATGATGACAAGGCCATCGCGGTCAAGACGGTGGATGGCGTCAAAATCGGCTATGTTCCCCGAAAGGATAATGAAATCTTCTCGCGCCTCATGGACGCCGGCAAGCTGCTTTTTGGCGAAATCACCGGCAAAGAGAAGCAAGGTTCCTGGCTGAAAATTGGCATCAAGGTTTATTTGCACGAGTGACTTGTGCGGGAACGCCGTCCTGCCATGGACCAAACGAAAGGAGCAGGAAGATGTGTGACACCATGGTTGCCCTTGGAAATTCGACAGCAGACTCCAGGGTCCTCTTTGCCAAGAACAGCGACCGTCAACCCAATGAAAGGCTGGTGACCATCCGGGTTCCCCGGCGGCATTACCCTACAGGTGCAAAAGTGAAGTGCACCTATATTGAGATCGATCAGGCGGAGGAAACCCATGAGGTCGTTTTGTTGAAACCCCACTGGATGTGGGGGGCTGAAATGGGAGGCAATGAGTATGGCCTGGTTATCGGCAATGAAGCGGTCTTCACAAAAGAACCAAAAGGCCGGGACAGCCTGCTTGGCATGGATATGCTGCGCCTTGCCCTGGAACGCTGCCGGACAAGCCGTGAGGCTGTCGATTTGCTGATCGATCTGCTCGAAGTATATGGCCAGGGCGGCAACTGTGGCTTTGAGAAAAAGTTTACCTATCACAACGCCTTCCTGATCGCGGACCGGACCAGTGCCTGGGTCCTCGAGACAGCCGGCCAATACTGGGCAGCGCTCGAAGTCAGGGACGTGTATAGCATTTCAAACCGGCTTTCGATTGGAAGTCAATTCGATTTGGCCCATCCCCGCCTGATATCGCATGCGGTTGAAAAAGGCTGGTGCAGAAGTGAAGCGGATTTTGACTTTGCCCGTTGTTACAGTGAACCGGTATTCACCCACTTCAGCGGTTCCAAAATAAGACGTCAATGCAGCTTTGACCGCTTGCGCCGGATGAAGGGCCGGATCACCGTTGAAACCATGATGGAAATTTTGCGCAGTCATACGCCCGCCTACGATAAAAATCCCTATCGCAGAAGCTCGATCTCCAGTGTCTGCATGCATGCCGGCTTCCTGTTCGGTGATCAAACAACGGGAAGCTATGTTGTTAAGCTTGGACATGCAGTGGATACTTACTGGATCACCGGTGGTTCTCCCGCCTGCCTGGGGCTGTTTAAACCTTTTTTCCTGGCTAAGGGTGAAGCTTTCTCCCACGGCCCCGATGAATTGGAAGAAGCGAAAAGTGCCTGGGAACGCCGGGAGGAAATACACCGGCTGGCTCTTGAAAACAGAATCAAGGCCGATGACTACAAAAAAGACCGGGACCTTCTGGAAACAAAATGGGTGCAAGGCGTGAACCGGCTGGACTTGTCATCTGCAACAGAGCAGGAGTTAGCCGAGTTTGTCAATACAGCCTTAAAAGAAGAAGATAAATTGCTGGATTATTACTTGGACCAGTCTGAAGATAAAAAACCCCGGGTCAAGGGTAATCCCTATTTCAGGCATTACTGGAAAAAAGCGATCAGGGATTTGCGGCCGGAGAAACGTTGACCAGGTATTTCCTTTGTAAACCTGGTCAATATCCCCAATATCGTAAGATCCATCAGCATGTTCACTAAATATGCACAAGTTCCGGGCGCAAAACATTGCAATTACTGACGGATAACGCATTGTTTCCAACATAATAATTCCCTATCATGAGCGCTAATTAGTTTTATGCACAACCGTCATCCCAGACGCATTGTGCCTGAAACCGATAAAAATCAAGACAGGAGATTAGTAAGATGAAAAAACTAATGAGTCTGCTGCTCGCGGCTGCCTTGCTGCTTGCCTTAGCTGCCTGCGGACCGTCCGAAAAACCTTCTGCCCCGTCGAACTCGAATGAGGCGGGCGGGGCCCTCCCCGATGAGATTATTATCGGCGGCCTGGCGCCGTTAAAGGGCAATGTCGCACAATACGGCATTGCTTCGGACAACGGGTCGAAACTGGCCGTGGACGAGATTAACAAGGCGGGAGGCATCCTGGGAAAACAGATTAAGTACATTTCTTACGATGAACGGGGAGATGCCACCGAGGCAACAATCGCATATGATCGCCTGGTCAATGAAGATGGCATCGTCGCACTGATTGGCGATATCACAACGGTTCCTACCATCGCCGTGGCACAAAAGGCGGTCGAAGACGGTATTCCCATGATCACGCCCACGGGCACGGGCGCTGCCATCACGCAGGTGGGCCCCAATATTTTCCGCGCCTGTTTTACGGATCCCTATCAAGGGGAATTAATGGCCCACTACGCCAAAGAGAAGCTGGGAGCTTCAAGCGTGGCCGTTTTGTTCGATACAGGTGATGACTACTCAAAAGGTGTAGCAGATGCTTTCTGGGCGTCCTCAACGGCACTTGGCCTGACCTTGACCGACAAGGAAGGTTATCAGCCGGGGGCGACTGATTTCAACGCCCAGTTGACGAAAATCAAGGCAGGGAACCCCGATGTTGTCATGGTGCCGGGCTACTATGGCGATGGCGCCATGATCCTCACCCAGGCCCGCGCGCTCGGGATCACAGCCAAATTCCTTGGATCTGATGGTTGGGACGGCCTGTTAAACCAGGTCGACCCTTCAAATTACGGTGTTTTGAACGACGCCTTTTACTGTACCCAGTATGCACTCCGTGAGCCCGGAGAAGAATTACAGCGTGTCATGGACGCCTATACGGAGTTCTATGCCAATTCGGATCCCAAGGGCGAATACCTGAATATGTTTGCCATCCTCGGCTATGAAGCCATGCACATTATGGCAGCAGCCATCGAGAAAGCCGGCAGTACCGATTCCGGGGCGATCGTCGAAGCACTGAAAAACCTTGACTACGACGGCGTGTCGGGCAACATTGCCTATAAGGGCGGGCAGGACCCTGCGCGTGAGGCGTATATCGTCGAATTTGTTGACGGACAGGAAGTCATGAGGGGCGTTTACTCCTTCTGATGTGACGACATTTGCGCTTGCGAGGAAGGGGGCATTCTGTTCCCTTCCTCGTCACTGTTTCAGCAAGGAGTGACAACTGCATGTATCTTTTAACGCAGATGCTGAACGGACTTGGCGCCGGCAGCATTTATGCCCTGATCGCGCTTGGCTACAGCATGGTCTACGGCGTCGTCAAACTCATTAACTTCGCTCACGGCGACATTATCATGATTGGCAGTTATGTCATATTTCTGACCATGGGGGCCAACCAGCCCCTATGGATGGCTGTCTTTGCGTCGATCGCTTTTTCAGCCCTTGCGGGTGTTGTGATCGAATTGGTCGCTTATCGCCGCCTGCTTGCGAGTGGAGCCCCCCGGATCGCGCTTCTCATCACAGCCATCGGAGCCTCCATATTCCTCCAGAATCTGGCTCAGCTGGTTTTCGGCGCCAACCAGAAGTCCATGCCCAGAATGTTCGCATTGCCTTCGGTTATCATCGGCGACATGAACGTCAGCAATACGCTGCTGAATATCACGGTCGCTTTGGCCATGATGACTTTTTTACAGATTCTGGTTCATGTGACCAAGACAGGCAAGGCCATGCGCGCCACGAGTGAGGACGCGGGCGCAGCTCAGCTTATGGGCATCAATATCAACCGGATCATTGTCTTCACTTTTGCCGTCGGCTCAGCACTCGCCGCCGTGGGGGCCGTGCTTTACACCAATACTTACATGCAGATTAAGCCCCTTATGGGCAGCATGCTGGGATTGAAAGCCTTTGTTGCAGCTGTCTTCGGCGGAATCGGCAGCATCCCGGGTGCTATGCTGGGAGGACTCCTGCTCGGACTGGCCGAAAGCCTGTCGGTAGTTGCCGGCCAATCCCTATGGATGGATGCTGCTGTCTTTGCGCTTTTGATCCTTATTCTGCTTGTTCGACCTTCCGGCTTGCTTGGCCGGAACCTGAAAGAGAAGGTCTAGTATGGCCGCCTCAGAATTTCGAAAACGTTCCTTCGCAAGTCTGATCGCGCTGCTTCTGACAGCCGCCCTCTATCTTTTGCTGCATCTTTTGATTAAGGCGGGCATCATCGGACCTTTTATCCGCGGCATCTTGAATGTAGCCTGCATCAATATAGTGGCGGCTGTCAGCCTGAATCTGGTAACGGGCCTGCTGGGCCAGCTTGTTCTCGGTCATGCAGGATTCATGCTGGTTGGCGCCTATACGGCTGCACTGATCACAAAAAACAGTGCATTGGTGCTGGGATTCTCCTTGCCTCTTTCCCTTTTGGCGGGCGGTGCATCAGCAGCGATCGTCGGTCTGGTCATCGCCTTGCCGGCACTCCGCCTGAGGGGTGATTACCTGGCCATCGTGACACTGGGATTTGGGGAGATCATCCGGGTTGTCGCGAATAATTTGGAGTTTACCGGGGGGCCCGCCGGTCTTTCCGGCATCAAATCACTGACGACGAAACTGAACCCCTCCGGCATGTTCAACCTGATATTCCCCATCACGGCTTTTGTAATTTACTTCAGCTACACTTTCGGGACATCCCGCCATGGCCGTGCGGTACGAAGTATCCGTGAGGATGAAATTGCCGCCGAAAACAACGGCATCCACACAACCTATTACAAGCTGATGGCCTTCACGCTTGCGGCCTTCTTCGCCGGCATCGCGGGCGGCCTTTACGCACATCAGATCGGCGTCATCGCGCCTTCCCGCTTCGATTTCAACCGGTCAGTCGAAATCCTCATGATGGTCGTGCTGGGTGGCATGGGGTCGATCACGGGAGCGGTTATCAGCGCAACTTTTCTTACAGCCCTTCCGGAGCTCCTCCGAAGCCTTGGGAAGCTTCTGTCGAATATACTTCCGAACCTGATGACAGGTTTTTTCAACAACTTCGATCAATACCGTATGCTGATTTACAGCACTCTTTTGATTGTTGTAATGTTGTTTCGCCCCAAAGGTCTGCTTGGGCGGTCGGAGATGCGTCTGATACCCTTTGTTGATCTGTTCTCCAGGAAAAAGCAAAAGGGAGGAGCCCCGTGAAACCGATTGCACTGCATGTCGAGGACCTTACCATCCACTTTGGCGGCATCCAGGCTGTCGAGGGGGTGTCTTTCTACGTGAAACAAGGTCAAATCGTGGGTCTCATCGGTCCCAATGGCGCTGGCAAAACAACAGTGTTCAACCTGCTGACCGGTGTATACTTGCCCGACCGTGGGGATATCTATCTGGAAAACAAAAGTTTGCTGCGTAAAAAAACCTACCAGCGCTGCCGCATGGGAGTGGCCCGCACCTTTCAGAATATCCGGCTCTTCAAAGAACTGACCGTATCTGAAAATATCAAGGCGGCCATGAGCCATCATTTCAGATACCCGCTGATATCCGGGATCATCCGCGGCAGAGGCTACCGTCGTGATGAGCGTTCAGCCTCCCAACGCGCTGACGAGCTGATCGATATGATGGGGTTGTCCGGCAGCACCGACTTGCTCGCCAACCAGCTGCCCTATGGTCAGCAAAGAAAGCTGGAAATCGCCCGCGCGCTTGCCTCACGCCCAAAAATTCTTTTGCTTGATGAACCTGCCGCCGGCATGAACCCGGCAGAAACAGAGGAACTGAAAGACATGATCCGCATGATCCGCAACAAACTGTCTGTGTCCGTTCTTTTGATCGAACATGATATGAACGTGGTTATGGATCTTTGTGAGTATATTTTTGTTCTGGACTACGGCCGGATTATCTCTCGGGGGACCAGCGAAACAATCCAAAATGACCCAAAAGTTATTGAGGCTTATCTGGGAGGGGAGTTGAATGGCGATTATGCTTGAAGTCCGTGAGCTTTCTATCTACTACGACGCCATTCAGGCTGTGAAAAATGTTTCCTTCAAAGTTGAAGAGGGTGAGATTGTCAGCTTAATCGGCGCCAACGGTGCCGGAAAAACAACCATCCTCCACACCATTTCGGGTCTGATACGACCGCGGTCAGGTTCAATTGTTTTTTGCGGAAGAGATATCACGCAGACCAGGGCAGAAAAAATCCCAAATCTGGGCCTTGCCCAAGTACCTGAGGGGCGACGTGTCTTCGCCCGCATGTCCGTTTCCGAAAATCTTGAAATGGGGGCCTATTCCAGAAAAGATAACTGGAAAATGGATTACGAACGTGTGCTCACACTTTTGCCGCGCCTGAAAGAGAGGCGGAACCAGACTGCAGGAACACTGTCTGGTGGTGAGCAGCAGATGCTGGCCATTGGCCGTGCCCTTATGAGCAAACCAAAAATGCTCCTCCTCGATGAACCGTCCATGGGCTTGTCACCGCTTTTAGTCAGTGAGGTCTTCCGCTTGATCCGTGAAATTAACTCGGAAGGGGTGACCGTATTGCTGGTTGAGCAAAACGCCAAGATCGCGTTGACGCTGGCCTCGAGGGGCTACGTATTGGAAACAGGCAGAATCACGATGGAAGGCAGCACACATGATTTGATCGACAACGAAGCAGTCAAGAAAGCCTATCTGGGCGGCCAGGCAGTTGGAAGTTGATGTTGTTGGCCACTGATGTTGCATGTGCACCAGGCCTCCTGGTTTGTGATTCTTTCAGTAATTGACTCATAGGAAAATTCATCGTATTTCTCGCCAGTCAAAAATTATGAATCAGCATAGCGTCGATTTTTTCCAGGATAGTCCTTTGTTCTGATCGTGGGAGTGATTTGAATTTTTGCAGCAAATCCTGATCCGTCGGAGTCATATGTGCCTCGGGTAACAAGAACATATTGCCGACACCGTATTGCAGCCAGTCAAGATTGACCTGAAAGGCAAAGGCGATGGAGTCGTAAAAGCGTTGGCTGGGGTTTTTCTTCTTTTGCCGGAGAATCATGGAGATGTAGGACTGAGAGAAACCAATCCGCTCAGCGAAATCCCCTTTTTTGATTCCCAGGATGTTGATGAGTGTCCCAAGTCTGTCATGTAACATACCGACCACCTCCAATTTCAACATACCATACTTTTTCACTCAGTTCAAAATATTTCACTAGATACATATTGCTTGACTATTTTCACTGAACCCTGTATGATCATACAGCAGTACTGCTCATTGCAGCACCTTCTCTAACTGATTATATGAGGTTCGGGTTCCACATGCCTTCAGTCCAGGAAATTAAAAACGCACCAATAGAAGAAAAGATCAAAATGCTGTCAGCGCATGACAAGGAATATCTGAAAGGGTATATGGATCACGCCTTGTCTGCTTATAAGCGGATTGAAAATTTGGCCATTATCAGAAGCCGAAGCAAACGAACGGACAGCCGGGCAAGCTTCGAGGATCGTTTTCTGGGTATCGACATCGGGACCAGCAGCGTCAAGGTGCTTGCTTTTGCGGGGGATCGGCGTTACAAGGCGCGTGAGTACTACCCCAAAACCTCGCCCTTTGAACATGACCCGCAAATGGTTGCCATAACGGTTCACCGCGCCCTGGATCAGTTGTTTGAGGAGAGTGGCCTTGATCCAGCCACGATCGCGGGTATCGGGATGTGCGGGCACGGGCCCAGTCTTCTCTTTGTTGACAAAAGCGGTCAACCCCTGACTCCCATCGTGACGTGGCAGGACAGAAGGGCACTTAAGGAAGCAAGTGAGTTGCGGGACTCCTGGCCGGGCTTTGCGAAAGACGGGACAAGCATGGAAGCGAAATTGCTTTGGTTCTGGCGCAATCATCCCGGTTTATTCGTTCCCGGGATCTCAGCTCTTGACCCCAAATCCTATGTCGCGTTTTTGCTTTGCGGCAAACGATCGATTGATCTGTCGACGGCTTCCACCATTCATTACTACAATCGCGTCCATAACAATTGGGATGGAGGCGCGACAGGCGTTCCACTTGATGTGATGCCGGAGGTTTTTAAACCGTGGCAAGCCATTGGAACGACCCATACGGAGTTTTCCCGTACCTGCGGCCTCCCTGACAATATCCCTGTCTACCCGGGAGGGATTGACGCTTTTTGTGAAAGCGTGGGTGCAGGGGGTTTTCGCGAAGGCGTCGTTGTCGAGGGGTCAGGTACCTCAACCTGCATATCGAGACCTGTACCCGTTGATATGAGCAGCAGCCTTCACGTATTGCCTGACTCGTCCATCCGTATCGAAGCGATTTCATCGGGAGGCGCTTGTTACAAATGGTTCCAGGAGTGTTTCGCTGATTCAGACCTGTTCACTTTGACAGAATCCATTCAGGCCGACCGACCTGCCTGTTTGATATTTCTGCCCTACCTCGCCGGCGAGCGAAGCCCTATTTGGGATGAAAAAGCCCGGGGGGTGTTTGTGGGTATTGACTTGCAAACCAGGGCTGACACCATGCTGCAGGCCATGTATCAGGGAGTGGGCTTTGCAATCAGGCAAACCCTCGAGAGTATGGGGCAGGGAATCCGTTGTGTCCGTGCCGTCGGGGGAGCCAATCGAAATGACAAATGGCTCCAGATCAAGGCAAATATCAGCGGAATCCGTTACGAGCGCATGATTGAACTGGATGCCTCCGCATTTGGCGCAGCCCTGATTGCAGCGATCGGAAGCGGAATATACAAAAAATCTGATTTTGATACCTTCATTCAACCACAGACTGTCTTTGAACCCGAGCTGAAAGTAAAACCGGAGTATGACTTGTTGTTTTCTTCCTACAAAGCTCTTTATGGGAAGCTCCGCGAAACTTTTGAGGAAATGTACGTCTGCGCACACAGCTAAGAAGATGTGAGCGCATAAAATAGAAAGGTGCAACAAAAGGAGGAACTTGTGATGAAGAAATTGATTGTAATCGTCGCGTCGCTGCTCGTGCTGCTTCTGGTGGCCACAGCTTGCGCGCCAGGCACACCTGAAGAGACAACACCCAAGACCACTCCGGCGAACGGAGTTGAAACCACCGCGAAAACGGAACCGGCAGGTAAAATCGGCGAAGGCCGTACACTTGTTGTTGGAATCTGGGGAAGTACACAGGAAGATATTGCGCGTGAACTGATCATTCCCCGATTTGAGGAGGAGACCGGTGCGACAGTTGAGTTGATACTTGGCGGGTCCTCAGATCGAAATGCATTGCTGTATGCGGAGCTGGACAATCCTTCCATGGATGTGGTCTACCTCAGTATGGCTCAGGCTGAAGCTGCAGATAAGGCGGAAGTTATCCAGCCTCCTAATCCGGACGGAGTTCCTGAGTTCAATAATCTGTATGAACCTGCACAAAAATCCGGAGGCTACGGTGTATCATTTATGTCGGTCGGCTTGATGTACAGCACGAAAGAATTCCAGAAAGCTCCGTCGAGCTGGATGGTCTGCTGGGACGAGGCATACAGGGGCCGTGTGGCACCATTCGTTTTCCCTGGCACTCAGGGGACAGCTTTCTTGATCATGGCGGCGCGCTTGCATGGCGGCGATGAAAACAACATTCAGCCGGGTATTGATGCGATCGCTGAATTGAAACCAATTCCGATGTTTGCGTCTGGAATTGATGAACTGAACCTTGCCTTTGAAACAGGTGATGTGGTCTTATGTCCGCAAATTGACGGTTATGTCGTCACTTACAAAGAGGCTGGAGGCAGCGTTGATTTTGTCGTACCGGAGGAAGGCGGGATCTTGTCCATGAACTGTGCGACCATCCCCAAGAATGCAAAAAACACTGACCTGGCGGAGATTTGGATTAACATTCACCTCGGCCAGGAAGTTCAGGAAGCTTATGCCGAACGTCTGTTTTACGGACCAACCAGCTCAACAGTTGTTCTCGATGACGAATTGGCGGGCAAAGTGCTTTATGGACTTGACCAGGTCAAAAAACTGATCGTACCCGACAATGAGTTGATTTCTGAAAAGCAGTCAGAGTGGGCGGAACTTTGGAACACGCAAATTGTTGACTAAAGTCAATCCGACGGAAAAAGCGGGAGAGTGAAAACTCTCCCGCAACCCGAATGTTGTTTGTGGGGGTATTTGTGTATGAACCGCAAGCTTTTGCCATCCGGTAGCGGTCGACTGAAAATTGACAAAAAGCAACTCGTTGGAAAAGCATTCTTTTTATCACCGGCGATGCTCCTTATCGCTGTCGGATTTTTCCTGCCACTAGTCCTCTTATTTACGATCAGTCTTTACAAAGGTGTACCCGGAACCGGCTTGATCGATACGACAGTTCTGACCTTCGACAATTTTGCCAAAATGTTTGAACCATACTACTTGAAAGTGTTGTTGCGAACATTTCGGATCGCTATCTACACGTCGGTTCTTTCTTTGGTTCTTGGCTACCCTGTGGCCATGGTTATGTCACGCACCAGGAGCAATCGAGTCAAGAACCTCTTGCTTGCCTTGATTTTGACCCCTTTGATCACGAACGTTACAGCAAGAACGCTTGGTCTTATGATTATTTTCGCAAGCAGCGGTCCGGTTAACAATTTTATCGCGTCGCTTGGCTTGGGCCGGGTAAAGTTCGTGGGCACTGAGCTTGGTATTGTACTCGGCTTAACTCAAGTATTTATGCCTTATTTGGTTTTGTCGGTTAAAAGCGTCCTCGATAATGTTGATTACGACCTTGAGGAAGCTGCGCGTGATCTCGGTTGTTCCCGCCTTACTTCCTTTTTCAAAGTGATATTTCCCCTGAGTATGCCCGGCATCGTGGCGGGCAGTCTGTTTGTTTTCCTTTTGAGTTTTTCGTCATTTGTCACGCCGCGGTTGATGGGTGGTGGCAAGGTCATGACGATTACCATGCTGATTTACCAGCAGTCAATGACCATTCTTGACTTTCCCTTTGCAGCGGTTGCTGCGATGGTGCTGTTGTTATTCAGCTTGATACTGATCACTGTCTATAACCGTATGACTTCGCGAATTGAAAGAATGAGCGATCGTTCGGGTTCATTCCGTGAGGCGGATTTCAATTCAGTCTGGTACAGGATGATCCGCCGGATCAAAGATGCTTTCTATGACCTGTATGCCGGCGTGGCACGGCGCTTCAAGCGGGATCGGACGCGACTTGCCTCCGCATTCATGCTCAAGCGGCAGCGGGTCTTGGCTGTCTTAAGTCGTGCGGCAGGTATCGGTTTTGTCGTTTTTGTCTTGTTCTTTATTGTTTTGCCACTCATTATCGTGGTGATATCAGCATTTTCCGGCGACAAGATGTTTATTACCTTCCCGCCGTCAAGCTATTCTTTTCAATGGATTAAAAGTGTTTTTCTCAAAACGGAGTATGCCCTGTCATTTTGGCTGAGCATCAAGGTCGCTGTGTTTTGCACAGCGGTGTCCTTGATCATTGGGATATTGGCCGCGCTTGGCCTGACACGTTTCAAGTTCAGAAGTGTTGATTTGCTGAAAACCTTTTTCCTCTCACCTCTTACGCTGCCAGCCGTAATTGTCGGGATTGCCTTGCTTCGATTCAGCATCATACTCGGCTGGGTTGGTGACAATAAATCGCTTCTTTTGGCCCACATCATGTTAGCAACCGCATATGTGATCCGTATGGTTCTTTCATCATTGGTCGGTTTTGACCTATCGCTGGAAGAAGCGGCTCGCGACCTTGGTGCCAGCCAGTTCTACACATTTCGGAAAATCACTTTTCCGATCATAAAGCCGGGCATCGTTGTCGCGGGCCTCTTTGCCTTCATTGTTTCTATGGACGAGACGACGATCAGCCGCTTTATCGTCAGAGGGGGCAACATTACCTTACCTGTGCGGATTTTTGCCCAGTTGGAATATGGGCTTGATCAGACGGTAACGGCAATTTCCTGTCTGCTGGTCACGCTGTCCATGGTGGTTCTTTTCATCATCGACCGGACGGTGGGTATCAACAAGTTTCAAATCTGATTGAGGGATAATCGCAATGTCAATGGTAGAAATTTCAGATCTGTGCAAGTCATTTGCAACGGTACGCGCCGTCGATCACGTAAGTTTGCAGATTGAAGACGGCGAAATGCTTTGCCTTTTAGGACCCTCGGGTTGCGGAAAGACGACTCTTCTCCGGCTGCTTTCCGGTTTTCTTGTACCGGACGCGGGAAAGATTATCATGGATGGACGCGATGTCACACGCCAGCCACCTGAGAGAAGACCCACCTCTCTCGTGTTCCAGAGTTATGCGCTCTTTCCTCATTTGAACGTGTTTGAGAACATAGCCTTCGGCCTTCGAATTCGAAAGTTGCCCTCGGAAGAGATTCGCAGCCGCGTACGGGATATGCTCCAAATTGTCGATTTGGAAGGACTCGAAAATCGGGCGATCCGGCAGTTATCCGGTGGTCAGCAGCAACGCGTTGCCCTTGGAAGAGCCCTGGTTATGGAGCCGAAGGTCCTGCTGCTTGACGAACCACTGAGTAATTTGGATGCGAAATTGCGCGTGGAAACCCGCTCTCAGATCCGCAGCATTCAGAAGCGTGTAGGCATAACGTCCATCTTTGTCACCCACGACCAGGAGGAAGCGCTGACCATGGCAGATCGGATCGCGGTCATGAATGCCGGCATCATCGAACAGGTTGACACGCCTCGTGGAATTTATCATCATCCGGTCAATCGTTTTGTTGCGGATTTTATTGGAAAATCAAACTTCTTTGTCGCCCGTTATGATCCGGTCAAACGTTGCTGCACGCTGGAGGATGGGAATATCGTATTGATTCAAGGTCAAAAATCGGAGCTTGAGGCAGGGGACTACTCACTCGGATTGAGGCCTGAGTATCTGAAGCTTGCCGACAATGATGACCAGATTCCCTCCGGTCACAATGTTCTGAAAGGAACCGTCGAAGAGGTCATTTTCCTTGGCGAAATGACGGACTATCAAGTCCGGGTGTCAGATTCTATTGTTTTCAAGACACTGGTGTACGGACAATCCAAGCCTTACCAAAAAGGAGACGAGGTCTTCATTCACTGGGATAAGCAGTATGGTATCCTTCTGTGAGGCCCATGGCTTTGCACGGGGCAAGATGATCGGCCGAACGAGAGGTTTTTCGGTTAAGCCGCATTATTTCCAAAACAGAAGCTGAAGCAAAGGCAAACAATGCACGAGGCAGGAGGGAAATGCACCGGATGATCGGAGAGAAAAAGACGGTGAACAAACCCGAAGAATCCGGTAAGGTATGATTCGGGTTCGCTGTCCCGCGTGGATTCATGGGACGAATGGTAACAGACCGCTGGTATTCCACGCTTCCGGCGAACATCAGGACACGAAGGAGGATCAATGAAACGTTTGAGAAGGATTTTTCGCGCAAATGGCAAAACAGTTATTATTGCCATGGATCACGGGCTTGGATTAAATGTCAATCCTGCACTTGATGATGCAGAGGAGAAACTCAGGAAAATAGTTGCAGGGGGCGCAGATGCTGTTCTGCTTACCTATGGGATTGCTTCCCGATTTGCCCATGTTCTCGGCGACATTGGTGTCATTTTACGCATAGACGGCGGGTATTCAGCCTTGCCCTCGGAAGCAACGGGGCATCCCCGTCTTCTATATTCGGTCGAAGATGCGCTCAGACTCGGCGCTGATGCAGTGGTTCTTAACGGTTTCCCCGGCACACCCAGTGAGCAGGATTGCATGAAGAATGTTGCGGAGGCTGTGCGCCAAGCCAGGGTTTGGGGCGTGCCGGTTATGGCTGAAATGTTACCGGGAGGTTTTGACAAACTTGTCCCCCATACACCTGAAAATGTACGTTTGGCAGCAAGAGTGGGGTGTGAGTATGGCGCCAATATCATCAAGACCACCTTCGCCGGAGACAGGGAACAGTTCAGACAAGTGATTGATGCCGCCTACCAGCCGGTTGTTGTGCTGGGGGGACCCGCTGCCAATGATCTGACGAGTCTTTTTGCCTGCATTGAGGACGCTCTGTCAGTCGGTGCCGCAGGTGTGGCTATCGGCAGAAATGTGTGGAACCACGAGGATCCTGAAGCAGTTGTCAGGGCCCTGGTTGAGCTGGTGCACGGGAATGCGAAAGCGGAAGAGGCAGTTCGCGGCCTTTGACGGCTTGTTGCCAACTGATCAGGTCAGAGAAGTATGAAAGGGGCGAAAACGCCCCTTTTCAATGAACAGAATATTTCCCGTTAAGATCTTCCCGGCTCAGTCCGACAACCGTATGAGGACCCGCAGCGTTTCAGTGCTCATTGCACGTTCAAATGCTCTCTGTGCTTCGTTCATGTCGAAGCACTCTGTCAAGAAAGGCTTTACGTCGACCAGGCCATGTCCAAGCATTTGGGAGGCCTGCCAGAATGATCTTACCGTGGGGCTGTAGGAGCCGGTGATGACTTTCTCGGTGTAATGAATGTCATTCGGATTGAATGGTACGTCTTCACTTGGTCGAAAAGAGCCATAATAAACGAGCCTGCCGGCTGGCGCGAGCGCTTTGATGTATTGACTGGCCATAGCCAGATTGTTGATGGTGAACTGTACAACATGGGGGCCCCGTCCGCTGGTTAAGCGCGAAAGTTCCGCTTGCCAGTCGGTGGATGAGGGATCAATGGATTCGTGTGCACCCATCTTCATTGCCAGTTCACGCCGGGCCTTGTCTATCTCCACCACAATAACACGCGCTCCCCTCAATCTGGCCAGAATGGCAAGCAATTGGCCCATCACGCCGGCACCTACCACGACGACGTCTTCACCGAAGGAAACATCAGCCTGTTCGATGCTGTGCAGACAACAGGCGAGAGGTTCTGCAAAAGCGGCCAGCTCAAGGTCTATTGATTCGACGGGCAGAGGGTAGATACGGTCAGCTGCAATGGCAATATAGCGTGCCATCCCCCCCGTACCGGCAATCCCATCAAAGGTGCGTTTTTTTGATTGACCGCTGCAAAGATTGTTGAGTCCACGAAAACAAAACTCACAACTTCCACAGCTGTCATATGTTTTAACAACACACTTTTGACCGGGAGTCACATTCGCGATCGTCTCTTTGGGAACCGCGGCAACTACCCCTGACACCTCATGGCCCGGGATAAACGGTAAATCGGCCCCGGATCCGGAAAAGATACGTTGTTCCCATGTGCAAATCAGACAATTATCGATGCGCACAAGCACTTCGCCTTCAACCGGAACCGGGGTGGATACTTCCTTGACTTCAACCTTTTCGGGCGCAATGACCACAACTGCTTTCATTGTTTTTGGAATCATTATTTACCTGCTTTCCTGACGAACAATTCAAGATTTTCCATACAAAAACAGTATAGTCGATAATCTAACCTGCTTCAATTTGCTCAACAGGGACAGGGGCCAGGTGTCAGGCATTACGGATTGTTGAGGCCGGCATCCGTACGGTCAAAAATTGTGTGCGGGGTGCACGAAGGTAGAGACTGCGCTACTATGGAAACCAAAAGTATCGTGACAGATCAGGACTTGAATGACATCCGGCCAGTGAAGAAATTCGAAGGCTTAAGGTGCCGGTACATGAAAGGGAATAGGAGAGTTTTGATAAGATGATTGACTTGGCCATTTACCAGGCGCAGCTGCCCAATAACAGCGGTTTGTTGGATGTACTGATCACAGAGGGCAAAATCGTTGAGATCCGCCGACCCGGACCGATCATTGAATCAAAGGATTCCATTGACGCGAACGGGTCGCTTCTGTCCCCTGGCTTCATAGACAGCCACACGCATCTTGACACAACCGGCGTCATGCCGGCGGGTGAATCAACTACCTTGGCACAGGCCATACAGAATTACTCCGAATATTTAAGAAACCTCACACCTGAAGAGCTGGCAGCTGACATTAAGAAACGGGCACGGAGGAGCTTGCGCAAGGCTGTTGTTGCCGGAACGACAAGCATTCGGACCCACGTCAGTGTCGATGCTGTCAATGGCTGGCGAAGTGTCGAAGCCATGAATGAGCTCCGGGATGAAATGCAGCCATACATCGAGATTCAAATTACAGCATTTCCGGTATTTCACGGCAGACTTGATGAACAGCAGGAACACTTCGATATGCTGGACAGGATGGCAAGAAATCGGTTGATCAATGCGATCGGGGGGGCGCCTCATTTCTATGACGAGCGGATAGGATTTACGCGGGAGTTGTTCAGAATTGCCGTAAAGAATGACCTTGATGTAGATTTCCATATTGACGAACATGATAACCCCAACATCGATACCTTCCTGGAAACGGCCCGCCTGACGCTGGAAAACAAGTATGAGGGACGTGTCTCCTGTGGCCATGTCACAGCGCTCTGCCGTGTCGATGACGGGCTTGCCGCTGAAGCCATCGCCATGGCAAAAGAAGCGCGCCTTCATATCATTACCCTCCCATCCTGCAATCTCTACCTGATGGCAAGGGCGGACCGTCAGCCGATACCGCGCGGTGTAACAAGGATCAAGGAATTCCTGGAAGCCGGAGTCAATATCGCCTATGCATCCGATAACGTACGCGATCCCTTCCGGCCCATCGGCAACGCCGATATGCTCGAAGAGGGCCTCTTGACCGGTCAGGTGGCACAGATGCTGTCAGATTCGGAATTGCAGGTCATTCACCGGATGGGCACCATCCACGCAGCCCGGGCCATGCGGCTTGATGACTACGGTCTTGCGGTTGGCAAGCGGGCGGATCTGGTTCTTCTTGATGCTTCGGATATCGCCTCTGCCTTCCGGGATCAGGCGACGCGGCTGGCCGTGATCAAGAATGGACGGATCGTCGCGACCAGCAAGCGAATCACTTCTGTAGCATTTTGATTTACCTGTGGAACGGACGGTGAACCTTGAAAAATTGATGGCTGGTTCCGGCTTTTCATATGTGTCGTGACGTGCAGACGATGCACGAAGATAAGTTCCAAGTATCAAAACCTCTAATGAAGAGCGGTTCCCGCCAGCCCCGAAGATTGCTCCTTGAGGCAGCAAGACCGGCGATCTGCCGGTCTTGCCAATTTCGTTTATGGATCGAATCGATGTGTTCAACCGCTAAGCGGTATCCGGATCACCTGCGGGTTGTATTGCCCATGGTCAGCGCCATAAGCGCTTTAATCGTATGCAGGCGGTTTTCGGCTTCATCGTAGAGAACGGACTGCGGTCCGTCCATGACCTCACTTGTTACTTCCACGTCACGGTCAGCGGGCATACAATGCATGTAAATGGCATCTTTCGCGCCAAGGTCCATTTTCCTTTGGTCGACAAACCATTCGGGGTGTTCGTTGATCATCTGGACGCCACGGACGGCATCGTCTCCAACAGTTGTGATCGGGCCCCAGCCTTTGGCATAAATAACGTGAGCATCCTTGAAGGCTTCCTCCATGTCATAGACAACTTCAAGTTTGACATTATGCGCTTCCGCATTCTTACGCGCAATTTCCATAATTTCATCTTCAAGCTCGAATCCTTTCGGGTGAGCCAGTGTCACGTCAAGACCGAAGCGAGGCATCAGTGTGACCAGCGAGTTAGGCATGGAAAGAGGACGCATATAGTTGCCGGCACATGTCCAGGAAATTACGAATTTCCGCCCGCGCAATTCATTGTTGAACTTTTCCTTGATTGTCATGATGTCGGCGAGTTCCTGGGTCGGATGCCAGATATCACACTGGGCATTCATGACAGGTATCTTGGAGTGCTCCGCAACTGCTCTCATCCATTTGTGCCCGTCGACGTATGAATTCCTGATTGCGATCCCATGGCCCATGCGTGCCAGGACTTCAATGGTATCTTTTGGCGTTTCACCGTGATCAACCTGAGTTCCCGCGGGGGTAAGATAGTTCATATGACCACCCAGTTGCGTCATTCCGCATTCAAATGCGTTACGGGTACGGGTGGATTCTTCAAAAAACAATAAAAATAAAGTTTTGTTCTTGAGTATATCTGTCGGCATATCCAGTGCATAACGCATCTTCAGTTCTTTTGCCACGTCCAGCAAGGTGTTCAGCTCTTCGTCTGTCCAATCTTGTGCCGCGATAAGGTGTTTTCCGATCATTCCAGTTCGCATAGTAATACCCCCAATTTTCTAAAATTTGACAGATTTTCTGACGGTGAATTGTCTTTCTGAATTTGTCACAGCTAGTATAGGAATGAAGCAGCAAACTGTCAACCAGCCGAATTGCCAAGCAAATTGAGTCTTGGAACATAATTCACAGCCTTCTCAATAAATACCGGCTGAATCCATGGACAATCTGACTCTGCGTCCAGTTGCCTTTTCTGCTTCACCGGTCGGCGACCGCTCAATTGGAAGCGGGTCATGAAACGGCGATGTCTATTTCGCAGGCATTACTTGCCAGGTAGATCGCTTTCTTGTCAGCAACTTGATCCTATGCTAGAGTGGACTCGCTTGGCCATTCTGGCGACTGTCGCAAACGCGAAAAAATATCGATGAAGAGAGGATCCCGAATATGGAGAAAACAGAAGTTTTGGAAAAGATCAAGAACTGCATCGAAGGCAATCAAGATCAGATTACGAAAGATTTACAGGATTTCATTGCAATCGAAAGCTTGACATACAACGAAGGAGAGGCGGTCGCTTTTCTTGCCGATAAAATGCGTACTTATGGATTTGATGAAGTGCGGATCGATAAGGTTGGGAACGTGCTGGGGCGGGTTGGACAGGGTAAAACAGTCCTTCTATATGACGCCCACATAGACACGGTCGAAACAGGTGACCCCGCTGCCTGGAAATTCCCTCCCCTGTCGGGCCATCTCGAAGACGGTGTCATTCACGGTCGCGGCGCTGTTGATGACAAGGGCTGTTTAATGGGCATTACCTGGGCCGGCAAGACGCTGAAAGAGCTGGGGCTGGATAAAGATTTCACCCTTTGGGTCTCCGGATCAGTGGCGGAAGAGGATGTTGAAGGCGCCTGTGTCAAAGCGATGATGGAGGAATCACCCGATATACAGCCCGATTACGTACTGGTTGCCGAGTCCAGCAACCTGCGCCTGATGCGGGGACATAAGGGGCGCGCCTTGATCCGCATCAGCGTGCCGGGGAAAGCCGCGCATGCATCAGCAGCCTGGCGCGGTGAAAACGCGCTGATTAAATCACTGCCGATCATCAAGGCAATTGACGAGTTTGACGATTTCAGGGAAGACCCTTTCCTGGGTAAAGGTACCATCGAGGTGACTCATGTTGAGTGTAAAACACCCTCGATGAACACCATCCCTGGCGAAGTCATCATAACCTGCGACCGCCGGATTTCGTGCGGCGAAACTGCCGAGGATCTCCTGGAAGAGGCACGGGCCTTCTCCCAGGGTATTGAAGGTGTAAAACCTGAAATCGCAACGGAGCAAGTTGTTACCTATTCCGGTTATGAGATTACGGCTCTTGATTACTTCCCCTCATGGGTCTTGGATGAAGAGCACGAATTGGTCCAGGCCGGAGCCAAGGCCTATGAAGGTCTATTCGGAAAGGCCCCTGAAATAACCAAGTGGGACTTCAGCACGAATGCAACGCATCTTTGTGGCCGTGAAGGCATCCCCGCCCTGGGCTTTGGTCCTGGAGAGGAGGCGTACTGCCATTCAAGTGAAGATCAGGTGAGAGTCGATGAGCTGATCAAGGCGATTCAATTCTACGCTGCCCTGCCCCTGTTCGTGCCCAAAAAAGACTAATTATCGAGGTATTACAGACCTCCACCTATCCATGCAAGATGAAACAGAAAGCCCGCCGGTACCGTAAAAGGCACCGGCGGGCTTTTGTTGTCATCAGGTTGAAGCTGGCCGCGGGCAGTATCAACAGCCAAGCGCTTTTCTGATGATGACTTCCATTTCTTCCGGAACAGGTGTCCTGGGATTGTTTCGCATCAGGAACATGGCACATGCTTCTTCAGCAAATTTCGGGATGTCCTCTTCTTTTGCTCCATATTGCTCAAAGTAATCACTGAGGTCACCCGGAACCTTCATATTCTGGAACATCCTGTCAACGGCATCAACAGCGGCTTCAGCAGCTTCATGGTCACTCATGGACGTCGTGTCCACCCCCATTGCCCTGGCGACGCGTGCAAAGCGGGCAGGTACTGTCTGCAAATTGTATTTCATGCCTTCTACCAATAAGACGGCGTTGGAAAGACCGTGAGGTACGTCATAGTGGCTGGCAATCGGCCCGCTCACGGAGTGAACGATTCCCAGGCCGCTTTGATCCATCGCCAAGCCAGCCATGGCTGCCGCCAAGGCCACCTTTTCGCGTGCAAGCAAATCATGACCATCCGCGTAGGCCAGTGGCAAATACTCGGCGAGCAAGGTAATGGCCTCCAAAGCCATGGCATCGGTCCAGGGGTGATGCCCCCTGCCAACGTACGCCTCAATGGCGTGAGTCAGTGCGTCAGCGCCAGTTGTCGCTGTGAGGTGTGCGGGGAGGCTGACCGTCATTTCCGGATCCAACAAAGCTGCCTTGGCAAACAAGGCGTCTCCCCCGAAGCCCTTTTTGGTGTCGCGATCCACAATAACAGCCGTTTTCGTAGCCTCGGAGCCCGTTCCCGCCGTGGTAGGAATGGCAATGTAGGGCAAGGGAGCGACGGTTGCCTGCCGGAAGTTCCATTGGTAGTCTTCCAATTTGCCGCCATCTGTCGCCATCATGGCAACAACCTTGGCAACATCCATCGGACTGCCTCCTCCTAAAGCAACCAGGAGATGGGCTCCGCTTTCCTTGACCTGATCCAGGCAATGGTAAACATCGGGTGCGTGCGGGTTCTGCGGAATTGCATCAAACACGGTGACTTCGGCATTGAGATCCTTGATCACACTGCTTACTTTTTCAGCTGCACCGAGTTTGACCAGGGAGGCGTCGGTGACGATCATGACCTTCTGTTTTTCTTTAACAAACCGGGACAATTCAGCAACTGCACCCTGTCCCCATATCATCTCAGTTGGAAGTAAAAATCTGTTCATTTTTCAATTATTCGAAACCTTTCCATAATTTAACGATTTGTGTTCGCACTTCAGCTATCTGAAGCAGCTTTGTTGCAGGACTGATTAGTGGTTTTCCTTGTAGTCGATGCAGAGATGTTTTACCTCAGTAAACTTTTTGATTCCCTCGATGCCACCTGCTCGGTCAAGACCGCTCTGCTTATACCCGCCCGTTTCACACTCATTGAACAAGCGATTGTAACAATTAATCCAGCATGTTCCAGCCCTCATTTTTTTACCGACCCGGACAGCTTTATTGATATCCTGAGTCCATACACCGGAAGCGAGGCCGAAGACAGTTCCATTTGCCATTTCAACAGCTTCCTCCTCGGTTTTGAATGTATTGACGCAGAGTACAGGACCAAAGATTTCCTCCTGAATGAGGGGGGAATCCTGTGGCAGGTCAACGAATACAGTTGGTGCAATAAAGCACCCCTTTTCAAGTCCATTGCCCACAAGCCGGTGGCCCCCGGTTAATAGGGTGCCTTGCGTTTTTCCCAGCTCGATGTATTTGAGGACGGTGTCCATTTGCTGCGGTGTATTCATGGCCCCCATAGCAGTTGCCGCATCAAAGGGATCGCCAACCTGCATTTGCTCGACCGCGGATTTCAGTTGAGCGATAAAGTCCTCTGCGATTGATTCTTCAACGAGAATACGCGACGCTGACGTACACAACTGCCCCGCATTGGTGAAAATGCTGGTCAAGGCGTAGGGTAGCGCCTTCTCAAGATCCGCGTCGGAGAAAATGATGCTCGCTGACTTCCCGCCAAGTTCGAGTGAAACCTTTTTCATGGTTGAGGAACATGCACGCATAATTGTTTTGCCGACATCGACACTGCCTGTAAAGTTGATCATGTCAACATCAGGGTGGCCGGTCAGCACATCGCCGACGATCGAACCGGGACCCGAAACAGCATTGACCACTCCAGGAGGAAATTCTTCGACTTGATCCAGCAAGGCGATGACCCGCATGGTGATGCCCGCAGTTTGTCCGGCAGGTTTGACGACACACGTATTGCCGGCTGCCAGTGCGGGGGCCATATCGCGCATGAGGAGGGTGATGGGATAGTTCCAGGGAACGATGACACCGATAACACCCACGGGCTCACGGAGCATGATGGACAAGGTCACATCATCAACCGACATATTGGAGCCGTAGATTGTGCGGGCTGCCGAGGCATAGTATTCCATGTAGCCGATCGCACCCATCATTTCGCCGAAAGACTCTTTGTAGGGTTTCCCAACCTGCCAGCTGAGCAAAGTTGCCAATTCCTTAACATTTTCGCGCATTCGATCTGCCCAGTGTTGCAGCGCCTTGGATCGCTTTCTCGGATTTTCTTTCCAATCTGCGAGCTCGAACGCTTCTCTGGCGGCCGCTACAGCGACATCAACGTCAGAATTGCCCGAATGCGCACATTTCGAAACAGCCGTTCCGTCGATGGTCGTGAATTGTTCACGAAACTGCCCGTCCGCGGGATCCGTCCAGACTCCCTTTACATAGTTCTTAAATTCTCCGATGACATAACTCATGCTAACTCCTACGTTCCTTTCCTTTTTGTCGATCTCATGATCGTAGTTTCCTGTTATTTATGTGATATGCGTTCTCCCGAATCCTTCCGGGAGAGGCGGGCACCTGACCTTGTCATGAACTCACGGTTCAGAGGTAATCAGCAAGGTCCAATTGCGGATAGATGACGCGTTCATGCCAACGGCTCCCGGTATCGCGGGTAGCATCTATTCCCATCTTGGTTTGCACACCCCGCTTGTCCGACGAAGGATCGAGTTCGTGCCCCTGGGCATTTGGCACATAGAATATATCCTCATCACTTTTGACCCTGGTTGACAGGGCCCACAACACGTCAGAAGAGTCGTATATATCGATATCTTCGTCAACAATGATGACATTTTTAATGTTGACATAGGTCGTCATGGCAGCCAAGGCTACGTTCTTGGGTTCGCCGGGATTCTTTTTCCTGATCTTGACGATTACCAGAAAGCCACAGCCATAAGCTGGTATATGGACATCGAGTACGCCGGAACTGACATAAGAAGTAAATTGGTGGAGCAAGGGTTCCCGCGGGAGGGAATTACCCAGGTTGATGTGTTCAAAAGAACCGCCGTTGATGGTCTGGTAGATGGCGTCGTTGCGGTGCGTGATGGCGGTTACCTGAAAGACGGGACTGTTCCATGGCTCGCTGTAATGCCCCGTAAACTCGCCCAAGGGGCCTTCCATTTCGAGGCGGTCCGGGTCAATTTCGCCTTCAATGACAAACTCGGCCAGCGCAGGCACCAGAATATCGTTGGTGATACCCTTGACTACTTTAACTGCTTCACCGCGCAGTGCGCCCGCAAGAGAGACTTCGTCCAGATCGGATCGCAGTCCTGCTGCAATGTAAACGACCGGGTCGGCCCCGCAAACAACTGAAATAGGAAGCTTTTGCCCCATCGCCTGGGCCTCGTCCAAGAAATCGCGCAGGTGCCGCCACTCATTGATCATAATGCCGGTCTTATCCCGCTCCTTGATATGCATACGCTGGAATGACAGGTTCTGGCGGGAGGGCTCACGAAGCCGCTTGGAAAAGATAACACCTCCCGTGATGAAGCGTCCCCCGTCCCCCGGTGCGTGACGCGGGATGGGCAATGAAAACAGGTCGATTTGGTCACCGGTCAGGATATTCTCCTGGCAGGGAGCTTCTGCAACTTGAAGTGGTGCGATAGGTTTTGTAAGACGATCTTCAATAAAGTCTGTTATTTCGTCAACTTCGCAGCCAAGCGCCAGAGCTGCATTTTGCATGGAGGACAGCAGACCCCCTGCGACTGGAAAGGTGCTGCCCTTAACCTGCTTAAAATAGCCGGCCCGCCCCCCCGATCGCTCCAGGGTTGACAATACGGACCCCAGCTCAGAATCCCAGTCAACTTCCTTTTCAATAAAGGCGATCCGGTTGTTTTGCTGCAATACTTCAATAAAAGTCCGCAGATCATTAATTTTCGTCATTTTCGAATCCTTTCCTGTCAGGTGATTGTGCCTGGGACCACCGCTGATCAGACTCCTGATGAATTCCAACTTGGTCAAGTGTCCGCAAGGTGAAATACTCAACCATATCGTCAAGTGACCGGGGCTGCTGGTAAAAGGAAGGGCAAGCCGGCACGACATGCACGCCCAGTTGTGCCAAAGTCAGAAGATTTCTCAAGTGGATGGCACTCATTGGAGATTCGCGGGGAATGATGACCAGCCGGCGATGTTCCTTCAACGCAACGTCCGCCGCTCTCTCCAAGAGGGTTGCGGATCTGGCGGACGCGACAGCTGATGCAGCACCCATGGAGCATGGTACGATAATCATTCCATCCGACAGGTAAGAGCCGCTGGCCGGAGGTGCAGCGATATGATCGTCATGATAATAGTTGATTCTGCCCAGCTTTCGTCCAACCAGCCCTTTATCCTTCTCGGCAAGGTCATGAAAAAGATCCCTGAAATAAACCGATGCCTGAGCCTCGCTTTCAGGTATTTGCCAGCCCAGCTCTTCATTGGCGACAATCAAACCAGCCCTTGAGATGATCAAGTCAATGTTGTGGTTCATGCAGAGGAGTTCGAGTAACAGCGACTTTGCATAGACTGTTCCCGATGCTCCAGTAATACCGATAACGTAAAGTCCCATATCGATCCTTTCGTGAAGGTGGCAGCCGGCCAGGCAAAGTCCCGATTAAAAGACAAAAGGGAGTTGCGCTTAACCTTTGTGAAAGGTTCAACAAACTCCCTATAACTGGTAAGTGGCAACCATTTTCCGATTTGCCCGAGGAACCGCAACCCACGCAGCCGGGATCACCGCGCCACGCCGTCAGTATATACCACACCACACGGAGGTGCAAGAACCGGAAATATGCCTATGACCGGTGAGGTGATTCATTGAAAAGGTGGAAAAACGAGGGCTGGATCACAGGCGGGTCAAGGTGCTCGTCAAAACAGTTTCCGGAGAGATTATCGGTATCGGCGGCAACCATACATTTCCTGCCTCGTCATCTCACGTCGTGAGATCAGCTGATTGGCGAATTGGCCCGCAGGCGATCCGGGGAAAAAAGGCCTCCTTCCCAGATCAACCCGTCTCCAATGGCTCGGGCAACCTTTCTTCCAATGGCGGGGGCTGTGCCAAATGCACCTTTGAACCCGGCAATAATAAAAAAATTGGGTACTTTCTCACTGAAACCAAATACGGGCAGGTCATCGAGAGTCTGGGGGGTCACGCATGCCCACGCCCGGACGATTTCGATGGCATGAAGTGAAGGGAAATAGTGTAGAAAATTCTGTATCATCCTACGCAAACCCTCGAGAGATACATCTTTGTTTTCCAGGTCTGCTTCCTCCGCGGCGCGTGATATGACCAGACTGCCGTGCGCAGTCTGTGCGACTCCGATCGTAATCCTGCAAACGTCTCCGGCAACAGTCGACGGCGACAAGAAACTTCCGTCCAGGACCGCCGTCCTGATACAGGGAGCGATTGGCTCAGTCACACAGGCCATTGCCCGGTGATGCCCAACCGGAATATGAATGTCCAGCTTCCTGCACAATGGACCAGCCCAGGATCCAGCTGCGTTCACAACGACATCGGCAGGAAAACAGCCGGCCGTTGACCTAACAGTGCGAATGGTATTTCCGGACATCTCAAAGCCTTCCACTTTGGCATGTGTGTGTACCGTTGCCCCATGCTGCTTGGCAAGTTCAAGAAAGGCCAAGGTTGCGCGCATGGGGTTAAGAACACTCTCCAAAGGACAAAATACCGTGGCATAGATGCTTTGCAGGTTCAAATTCGGTTCATGTCTCAGCGCTGACTCCCCCTTAGAAAATTCCAAAGGCACCCCCGCCCGATCCATCGCTTCTTTCATTTGCTGCGCAGCAAGGAAGAGTGCCGGTGATTGGAGCAGCATGGTACCCCCGCAGTTGCAGTATTCGATGTCAGTGCTCTTATTCAGTTCCTCGTATTGTTCCAGTGATTCCAGTGCCAACGGAATATGCCAGTCTTCCTGCCTTTCCATGACCGAGAGTTTTCCCAAATTGCCCCCGGAGGCACCTGACACCAGATCGCCTTTTTCCAGGATCACAACTCGGTGGCCTTCTTTTGAAAGCGACCAGGCAGCTGTGGCACCCAGAATACCGCCACCGATCACCACGATATCCGACTTCATTTTTCGCTTCCCCAATACCTGGCGTGGACCAGGCTCAAGTCATTATAGACATCAAGAATCGCTCCTCGCAAACCGCGGCAATCAAGTAATTGACGGGGCCAGTGAAAAGAGGGTGGTCACTTGTCGGTTTTGCGGTGATTTGCTATAAATACAATGAATGCTTGGTCACATATTTGGTATGAATAACCAAGGATGAGGAGGAATGATCATGAACAAAACCCCTTTGAATGACCGTCATTATGCCCTCAAGGCGCGAATGACTGATTACGCTGGATGGGAGATGCCACTTCAGTATGAAGGAATCATTGAAGAAGTCTTGGCTGTACGCGGAAAGGTAGGCATGTTCGATGTTTCACACATGGGCGAAGTACTTATCCGGGGCAGGGGGAGCGGCGGATTTCTCAACTGGCTTCTGAGTCATGAGGTTGCAAAAGGGGATCCGGATCTGATTAGCTATGCGATTATCTGCAATGACGAGGGAGGTGTTGTGGATGACTGCCTGGTCTATACGATAGCACCTGAAAGCTATCTGTTGATCGTCAACGCAGCCAACAAGGAAAAAGATTTGGTTCATATTGCCGAAAGCATGGAGATGTATAAAGAACGTTATCCGGAGCGTGAACATAGCATTGAGGTACTGGATGAGACGGATCACTATGCCCTGATTGCTGTGCAGGGCCCTGAAAGCCTATCCGTGATGTTGAGCATGGCAGAGCCCTTGGGACTTGGGGAGAAGGGCAGTGAAGCCCTGAGAGCGCTTGAAGTCTTTCACCATATCCAAGTGGAAGTGCCCGGCCATAAGCGAAATATGATGATTTCCCGCACAGGGTACACAGGCGAAAGAGGCTATGAGGTATTTTGCCCCGCTGAAGTGGCCGCAACGATATGGGATGAACTCCTGAAAAAAGGCGTCGTTCCCTGTGGACTGGGTGCGCGGGATATACTTCGCCTCGAAGCAGGCCTTCCCCTGTATGGACATGAACTTTCCGCGGAGATTAACCCCCTTGAAGGCGGCATGAGTTTTGCCGTTGATTTTGACCATGAATTTCGGGGCAGGAATAAAATGAAAGCGAACACAACCCGTGAACTGATTGCCCTGCTTGGTGAAGAAAGAGAGATCCCCCGTGAAGGTTATCCTGTCTTCGTCAGCGGCTTTGAAGTCGGATTCATTACTTCGGGCGGGTTTTCCCCAACGCTTCGAAAGGGGATCGCATTGGCATTGGTCAAAGCGGATTCGGTAGGGTTGGAAGAAGAGGTACGGGTCATGATAAGAAATCGAGGAGTACCTTTCAAGGTCGTTGCACCTCCCTTTGTGAAAAGTGTGAACTTTAAGTACGCGGATTAACACAAACAGCTGCATCGAGGGCGGGGCCTATGAAATACGGATTCGGCGCCGGATGCAATGGAACCCGTTGTTTGTCATGATATCTCTTTTCAGATTTAAACCGTATTTGACACATTGCCCAAAAAACGGCAGAATAGCCATAATGTTCAGCAGGTGTCCATTCGCGTGTAGCAGAAGGCAAATGTGCCTGGGATAGTGATGAGGACGATAAGCCTGAAAATTGCAGAAACTATCTTAATCAATTGCGACGTCCCAGGATGCGTGGAGTATTCCAGCGGGTATTCCTTCATCAGACCAAATCCACTCACGAAAACAGGCATAATCACAAGGAGGCAAGGGCGGTCCGGCGATAACAAATGGTTTTCACCTGCGCCGGCGGATCTCTTATGGGTACGACAGATGGCCGGCTTCACATTCAGAAGCCGGTTATTTCAGCACAAATCGAGGTGAAAATTGGAACACGATGTCATTTTGAGGTTTGAAAATATCACGAAGTATTTTCCAAATGTGATCGCGAACAAGAATATCAATTTGGATATACGCCGGGGAGAAATTCACACCCTTTTGGGCGAGAATGGTGCAGGCAAATCAACCTTGATGAACATTCTTTACGGCCTCTATCGGGCAGATGAAGGACAAATAGTCCTTGATGGGGAACCGGTTGAGATCCTGTCTCCCAATGATGCAATGGATTTGGGAATCGGTATGATCCACCAGCATTTCATGTTGATACCCAATTTTACCGTTTGGGAAAACATGGCCTTGGGGCAGGATATGAAAAAATCCATTACACTGCCGGTCGAAAAAATCATTGAAGACATACAGGAGGTGGCCTCCCGCCTTCATATGGAGATTTACCCCGACAAGCGGGTAATGGACTTGCCGATTGGTGTCCAGCAAAAAGTGGAGATCATGAAGGCAATTTACCGGGGGTCCCGTCTCCTTGTGCTGGATGAACCGACATCGGTTCTGACACCACAGGAGAGTGAGGATCTTTTTGTTACCCTCAGAAAACTCAAGGAAGAGGGGTGCACCATCTTGTTCATCAGCCATAAGATGGACGAGGTGATGAGTATCTCTGACCGGATCTCCGTTTTGCGCGACGGTGAGTTGATCGCGACACTTGACCGCGACGAATGCTCACCGGCGGTACTGACTTCCCTGATGGTTGGCCGTGAAGTTTGTCTGACCTGTGTCAAAGCACCCCGTACGCCGGGCGATGTCCGCATCGAAATTGACAATGTGAAGGCGGAAGGCGACACGCACTCCAGCAGTTTAAGAGGAATTAGTTTCAGCGTACGAAGTGGTGAAATTGTCGGCATTGCAGGCGTTGATGGCAATGGTCAAAGCGAGCTTGCCCGGATCATCTCGGGCGTTGCGTCTCCTCAGGAGGGTTCCATCCGGATCAACGGCAAAGATGTAACGCGCGACGGAGCCCGTTCCAGACACAACCTTGGACTTGCCTACATACCTGCGGATCGCCGGGGAGAAGGTTTGGTTCTTGATTTCAAGCTTTTTGAAAATGCGACCCTGACAGAGTATTACCAGCCGCCCTGTTCAAAAAGAGGCATTTTAAACCTTGGCAAGATGAGGAGCAAGACGAAGGGTTATATTGACGATTTTCGAATTAAGGCACCGGGAACGACAATTCCGGCCAGGAATCTCTCGGGGGGGAATCAGCAAAAACTGATTCTTGCACGCGAGATGTTGAAAGAACCTGACATCCTTCTGATCGTACAACCTACCTGGGGCCTGGATATCGGTGCGTGTTCCTTCGTGTTCGACAAGATTATCGAAGAACGTGACCGCGGAGCAGCCATTCTCTTGATTTCGACCGATCTGGAGGAAGTAAGAAATCTATCTGACCGCCTGCTTGTCCTGTACAAGGGACAGATTATGGATGAAGTCGATCCAGTCACCACACCGGTATCGGATATCGGCCTGATGATGACCGGAATACGACCTGAAATACAAAATGGAGAGATGAAAGGAGTCTGACATGAGATTAAAGAAAACGCTGAGCATTGTCTTCGCCATACTTGTTGTGATGGCACTGCTGGTCGGTTGCGGCCCCGGTCCGACGGAAACGCCCACCGAACCGCCTTCGGAGGGACCAACAGAACCGGGCAAGGTAGAGACTGCAAAACCAACGGAGGCGCCACCGCTGAGAAAAATGGCATGGATTTGTGAAAGCTCCCTGACCGACGGCGGATGGAATGAGAATGGCTTTGCGGCCGTCAATGAACTGGCGGCCAAGCACGGTTTCGAGTTAAGCTACCAGGAAGATGTCAAAGGAACTGAGGTGGCTGATGTCCTGCGTAACTACGCAGCGAGCGGATACGAATTTGTCATTTCAAATGAGCAGTATCATGCAGAGGAAATGGCGGTTATCGCAACCGAGTTCCCCGACGTAACCTTCGGTTGCATCAATGGTTATGTTGCCGCTGAAACGGGTAACATGTACGCCATAACAGGCGATAACTGGCAACACATCTACCTGGCGGGCGTCATGGCCGGGGGTGTGACCGAATCGAAAAAGATCGGCCTGATCACCTTCTCGACCGACTCCGATTCGGCATTACTCATGGTTGCTGCTTGGGGAAGCGGCGCCAGGGCCCACGATCCCGACGTCGAACTCATTCACGTTGCCACGGGCAGTTTCAGTGACTTGGCGATTGGCAAGGAGATGGCGATCAGCCTGGTTGACCAGGGATGTGACGTCATCTTCTGCAATTCTGGCGACACCAATGAAACAGTCATGGATTACTGCATTGAAAATGGAATTTTCGCTGTCAGTGCCATCGTCAATCGTAATGACTGGTCACCTGACTACGTCATCGGAAGTGCCATGCTGCAGCCGAGCGACATGTTGCGTGTCATCATTGATGGCTATGTTGAAGGAACATTGGCGCCCTCCACCGAAGTGATGGTGATGGGACTCAAAGAAGGAATTGAGGACTTCATAATCAACCCCGACATCAAAGATAAGGTTGATCCGGCAGTCTTTGAAAAGATTGACCAGATCAGGGCTGACATCATTGCCGGGAAGATCGTGAAAGATGACTTGTATTCATAAACGCACGATGCTTTTGAACGGTGCCCGGCCGGTAGGTGTTACCGGCCGGGCTTGCCTGTAGGTAGGAGAACTACTGATGAATCTGACGCTTAAGACGAGCCTGCAAAAGCGGAGCAATTTGATTATTACCGGTGGCATCGCCTTTTTCGCAATACTCCTTGCTGCTGTGATCGGGGGCGTAATTATCGCGCTGATGGGAATCAATCCCGGTGATGCTTATCGCCACTTTCTTGCCGGTGCGTTCGGTAATGTTTACGGTTTTGGGGAGACGATCAATAAGTTTACGCCGCTGCTTTGCAGCGCCCTGGCTTTTTCGATTGCAATGAAATCCGGTTTCATGAATATTGGAGCCGAGGGGCAGTTCGGCGCGGGTGCCCTGTGTGCAGTGCTCGTGGCATTGAGGATGGGATCTGTGCCGTCGGGCATAGCCATCGGGCTGACCCTGCTTGTAGGATTGCTGGGCGGTGCCGTCTGGGCTTCCATTGCCGGCCTTCTGCGCATCTATTTCAACGCCAATGAACTACTTACGACCATGATGCTGAACTATGTGATGCAGTTTCTGCTTTCCTTGCTGTTGCATGGACCACTTAAAAATCCTGAAAGCAATATGGAGCAGACTCCTCTTATACCGTCTACGGCCAGGCTCCCCGTCATACTTCACGGTTCGAGGTTGCACTTAGGGGTATTTGTTGCGATCGCCGCCCTGGTTCTCATCTGGTTTTTGCAAAGCCGAACGACCCTTGGCTTTGAAATGCGGCTTTCCGGCGCCAACGAAAAAGCAGCACTTTACGCGGGAGTGAGGCAACGGCGTGCACTGATTGCTGTCATCCTTATCAGCGGAGCTCTGGGCGGACTCGGAGGTTCGCTGGAGTTGATGGGCAATCAGCACAAGATGATGGAAGGTCTCACAGCCGGGTTTGGTTTTGACGGGATAGGAATCGCTGTTATGGGTCAGTATAATCCTGTCGGAATTTTCCTCACGACACTTCTGTTTGCCGCGCTACGCACGGGAACGGCCAGTATGCAGCGCGGCGTTGGCGTTCCGACACCTATTCTTTTCATTATGCAAGGCACCGTGATCGTAACTGTGATTACCAGTAAATATTTCGTCGACAAGATCAACAGTAAAGTGGCTACAAGGAGAATAATGCATGATTTCGTTACTTAATACCACGCTGAGCATGGCCGTGCGCATGTCCACCCCTTACATGTTTGCTGCCCTGGGTGGCATGGTGGCGCAACATAGTGGTGTTTATAATTTTGCCTTGGAGGGAATGATGCTGGGGGGCGCCTTTTTTGGCTATTTCTTTGCCTTGACGACCGGCAGTCTTCTGGTAGGTGTTATAGGCGCTGTTCTGTGCGGCCTGGTGTTCGGCTTGCTTCTCAGTTTTATTATCATGCGTTTCGGTGTCAGCCAAATGGTTCTCGGGCTGGGGTTCAACACGTTGCTGTTGGGAATTACAAGCTTCGGACAGCGTTTGCTCAACATGGACAAGGCGGTCAGACCGCGCTTGCCGAGTGTCATGGGCGATATTCCGTCGGGATTTTTGAAAAGAATCCCCGTGATCGGCGGTATGCTGTTTGGTCAGAACGTGTTGGTCTATCTTGTTATTGTTTTCTACATCTTTTACGCATGGTTCCTTAATCGCACCAGGCGGGGCTTGGGCTTGCGCTCCGTCGGGGAAAATCCCGCCGCCGCTCAAAGTGCGGGGATTAACGTGTTTAGGTACCGTTACACGGCCATTATTATCTCCTGTATTCTACCTGCCCTTGGAGGTGCCTATCTGACGCTTACGCAGGTCGGCCGTTTCGCCGAGGGGATGACGGACGGCCGGGGCTGGATTGCGATTGCTGCGCTGTGCCTTGGCCGGCTGCGACCGCGGGGCGTATTCCTCGGTTCGCTGCTTTTTGGCCTTGCCTCCGCGATCTCGAATCAGGTTCAGGTTCTAAATCTTGGAGTCTCAAGCCACCTTGCCCTGATGCTGCCCTATGTGATGGCGATACTGGCATTGGTCAGCAGCGGCAAACAGCGAAGCCATGGTCCTGCCGCCCTCGGCAAACCATATTTTAAGAACAGGTAAGAACTTTTACCCAGGCAGCGGCCTGTGCGATAATCGAACGAGAGAAACGATGGAGTTGTCTTTTGACGAACCGGGTCGAAAAGGGAGGTGATAGGCTGATGAGCCGGATGTGACAGACAAGCAGGAAGGGTAATAGAGAAAAGACAGTTATAAATGAAAGCTTGAATTAAGAAGGAGCACCTATGTTTAGTGTTAATCAGGAAGCAGTGAGAATTGTTAAGGAAAAAATCATCCCGAACGCAGAAATGTTGCAGTGTGAAGTCCATCAACTGAAAAACGGCGCGACCGTCATTGATATGGGCATTCATGCGCGGGGCGGGTATCTGGCAGGAAAATTATTCGTGGAGGCAACAATCGGTGACATGGGCCATGTTGACTTCGGGCGCTTCAAGCTCGGCGAGATTGACCTTCCCTCCATTGATGTCTATATTGATCTCCCTCAGACGGCAACCCTCTCCTCCCAGTTCTCGGGCTGGGAACTGGGTGAAGATTTTGAAAGAGGTTCGATTATTCCAATTGGATCGGGGCCTGCCCGTGCCATCGCGAAAATTGATTTTGGCGCGCAGGGGTGGCGTTATCAGGACATTCATCACGAAACAGTGCTTGCCGCGCAAACAACCGTATTGCCGGATGAAGCCATGGCCGAGGATGTTGCCAAGAAGTGTGGCTTGAGTCCCGAGAATGTCTACATTCTGGCGGCGACGACGGGCAGCTTGGCCGGTGCGATTCAGGTTTGCTCCCGTTCGGTGGAAGCTTCCATGTTCTGTATGTTCAAAAAGGAGTTTCCGCTCGAATCGGTAATCAGCGGCATGGGCACCAGCCCGATCCCTCCCCCGACCCGGGATGAATTTGACGCCATGGACAGAGTGAATACAGCTTTGATGTACGGCTGCACGGTGCGTTATCTTGTGGACTGCGAAGACAGTGACATTGAATCATTCCTCGAAATCGCACCCTTCAGCGTTTCACCCCGTTTCGGTGAGCATTTTAATGACCTGTTTGAGGAAGGTCAAAGAGATTTCCATCTGGTAGATAAGAGTATTCATACCGTAGCCTACTACGAAATCACCAACTTCAAGACCGGTCGTACATTCAAGGCGGGTCAGTTGCGTGAAGATATGTTGGCGAGATCCTTTTTCTAATCACTCGCTGTTCCGTATACCTCTCTTTACGGATTCAAGGGGATGTGCGGCCGTTTCATCGCAGAATGGACGGCCGGCATCCCCTCCTACAGGAGTCACTGATGAAGAACCGAAGAATTGTTGTCATCGGGAGCGGGGTGCTCGGTGCAGCTGTTTCTTATTACTTATCCCAGCAGACCGACAGTCCCATTGCAATCATCGAGCAATATGACCTTGCTTCAGGTGCTTCAGGTGCCAATCTGGGGCAGCTCTCCATCCTTGACCGGACACAGGACTGGCATATGCCGCTTGCCATGGAATCTCTTCGACTGTACAAGGAAATGCAGTCCGAGGTTGATGTCGAATACGAGCAGTCGGGGGGTGGCGTTGTTTTACTTCATGACGATCAAGTTCATAAGGTGCCCGGACTTCTCGAACGGCTGAATGCGCTGGGTGTGCAGGCTGAATTCCTGCAAGGTGACCGCGTCAATGAGCAGGAGCCAAATCTTTGTGCGGATTTCATAAAGGGGTTTCTTTACTGCCCGATCGAAGGAAAATTAAATCCGCTTAAGGTAACCCTTGCCTTTCTTGACAGGGCGAGGCAGCAGGGGGTACAGGTGATGACCCGTACCCGGGTGACGGGATTCAAGAAAAACCACTCACGGATTGTCAGGGTTGAAACGACCCAGGGCGAACTGGAAGCAGATTTCGTGATCAACGCGGCAGGCGGTTGGGCAAAGCAAGTAGCTGCCTTGGCAGATGTCGCAATTCCGCTGAAGCACCACCGGGGATCGGCCCTGGTGACCCAATCCATCGAGCCTCTTATCCGGGGGCCGGTGGTTGGCGGTGGATTTTTATTCCCCGATGCTGCAGTTGAACCTCCCGCCTGTCACATCGGACTTGCACTGATTCAGTCGAAGGATGGAACCGTGCTGCTTGCTCAAGCCACTGAACCGAGCGAACCAGACAGCCGCGATGTGACATTGGAAGGGATTTCCCGGATGACAGCAAATGCCATTCGGTATTTCCCGGATCTGGCGGGTCTTGAAGCTGTCAGGACGTGGGCGTGCGTCACACCCTATACAGACGACGGGAAACCATGCTACGGTCTTGATGGAAAAGTCGCAAATTTCTTCACTGTCGCAGGATTCAAAGGAGCTTTTTCAACGGCTCCTGCCGTGGGGAAAATGGCTGCTGAAGATATTTTGAAATGTCTGAAATGAAGACGCGTCAATCCAATGCCTTCCGATTAGCGGATGGCGGGTGACGGCCTTCAGCCACGATTGAGACAAGGAGGTATTTGTCAGTGATTTTACTTAAAAATATCGGGCATCTGATCCAGGATGCGGAGACGGTAAGGTGCGGTATGGATCTGTTGGTGCATGGATCTCAGATTACTGCCATTGACGGGGGGATTCCGGAGAAAAGCGCCGATGAAGTGATCGATTGCCAGGGCAGGATTGTGATGCCGGGTCTCATCAATCTTCATACCCATCTTTATCAAAGTGTGCTGAAGGGCTGGGGTGACACGCTGACACTGAAACCTTGGTGTGAAGAAGTGACTTTTCCATTCAGTTCCATCATTCATGCCAGCGAAAGAGACGGCGATTACCGGATGAGCTATGCCTACGCAATTCTGGGTGCAATGGAGATGCTTCACGCTGGCATTACCACCTTTGTTGACATGGATATTTTGTCTGACAGTGTCTTTCAAGCTTGGCATGATCTTGGCACCCGCGGAGTCGGCGCCATACAAGCAGTCAACCGGTGGGTGCCAGAACCGCTCATGGTACCGGACGATGTAAGAAAGGAACGGATTCTCCGCACGGTTGACCTGTGGGACCGCAAGGATTTACTCCGTGTAGCCATCGCGCCGTCAACCCCCTTTGCCTGCACTAAAGAGTTTCTCCTTTGGCTTCGCGACCTGGCTGTTGAAAAAAATATGCCTTTGTTCATCCACGTTTCAGAGACAAAATGGGAAGTTGAAGATTCACTGCGTTCCACCGGTATGACACCGCTTGAATATTTGGAATCCATCCAATTTCTGAAAGCACCGGTTTGTGCCATCCATGCCATTCACTTTACTGAGGAAGAGCATCGTATTGCGCAATCCCGCGGTGTATCAATTTGCTACAATCCGAAGAGCAACGGCAAGCTTGGCAGCGGAATTGCCCCGATCGTTGATTACCTGCGTCTTGGCCTCAAGGTGGCTGTTTCCACCGACGGGGCAGCGTCAAACGATTTGCTTGACCTTTTTGAAGACATGCGTGTTGGACTGATGCTGCAAAAGTTGCGTTACGAGGATCCCTCTGTCATATCCGCACAGGATGTTTTTCGCATGGCGACGGAAACCCCGGCAGAGATTCTCGGCTTGAATGCAGGTATTCTCCGATCTGGCAAGTTGGCCGATCTGGTGATCATTGATCCCGGACAGGTTCATTTCGGTCCGCTACATGACGTGGTGCAACAAATCGTTTATTGCGGGAAATCATGTGATGTGCGGGATGTTATGGTGAACGGAAGATTTCTAATGAAAGATACGCGCATCCTGACAGTCGACGAACCGGCTCTCGTCCGACAAGGGTTTGAGCTGGCGTTGGAAAAACAGGAGTCACTGACAGGCGAAGCGCTCGTAGCTGAATTTTAACACCAGCAGCAATCGTGATCAGAAGATGCCCAATGACTGGGATGTGCGATAGACGAAATAATGATGAGCCGGAGAAAAAGACAGATGAGTTGTCATATCGTTGGAATTCACAGCAGTCCCCGCCAAGGCGCGACTGCCTATGCACTGTTACGGGCCCTCGAGTACGCGGAAGAAGTGCCGGGGGTAACGACCAGTTTCCATGAACTGCGTCAGGGAAAACTCTCCCCTTGCATCCATTGCGACCGATGCAAGGATTTGTTTCATTGCCCGGTTTTCGATGATGCGATGCAGGTATTTTACGAGCTGCTTCCCAAATCACAGGGAGTCATTCTTGCTTCCCCTGTCTATGATATGGGGATTTCGCCACTCATGAGTGCATTTTTAAGCCGTTTACGGCCGCTTGGGAAATTGACAGCGCGTTCATTTGCAACCCAGGTCGGTGGTGCGATCGCGGTCAGCGGTGCACGAAACGGCGGCATTGAAGAAGCGCTTGGCATCATGAACCGCGCGCTGATGAGTCACGGTATGTGTTTGGCAGGGGGCAGCATATTCGCTTATAGCGGCGGCGGTATTTGGTCCAAGGACCGCAAGGAAGAAGGTGCCAGGGAAGACAAGCTTGGGATGCGTACGGTATCAGTCATGGCCCGCAGAGTTGCCGTAATGGCAAAGCTTCTGCAGGCCGGCCGGGATGCTTTGCCGCAATTGACGGAAGCCCAGATCGCAGGATTTCTCGACGAAGAAGACTACGACGAAGAGCGCCGCCTCTTCTTTTCCCATGAGGATTGACCGCTAAAGCGGTCTTAATCCGGGAAAAGCCAGGCCGGGAGTATCGCACACGGGACCGTGCGATGGCTATTCACGGCGCCGCAGGCCTCGGACCGTATAGGCATATTGTTTGGGAACAGCCACCGTGATTACTGCGGTGTTATGAAATGACGGCGGATGAATTACGCGCAGGATCTCGCCTGTGCACAGGACCTCCCCGTCATTATTTACCGCCAGCCAGCTTTCACCGACAGCTGGGTAGGGAAGGTATTCATATGGCAGGTCGACGCTTGCCAATGTATCACTGTATTCATCATCGACCACAAAACATGCCTGTCCGGGGCAAGCGGCAACGCAGAGCGAACAGCCGATGCACAAAGATTCATCAACCTGAGGGATCGCTGTCAGTGAATCAAGGGTTATGGCACCGTAGCGGCAAGAAAATTGACAAGGATCGCAAGGAATTTCCTGCCTGCAATCAATTAAAACTTTACGCATATTCTATCTCCAGATTTATTCCCTTTACGAGGTGGGTGCAGCTGAAGGCTCATTCTTCCATTTCCTCCGTCCCCGCAAGCAACTCCAATCTGATCGGTCCTGCGGGCATACGAAAACTTCCTGGCAAAAACTGTTCAATCGGACAACCGGTCTGTTCTGCCAGCAATCGCGCAATTTGGCGCCTGCATGTCTTTCCCTGGCAGTACCCCATACCGGCACGCGTAATTTTCTTAACATCCTCAAGGCTCCGGGCACCCTGCTCGATTGCCTGGATGACCTCCTCTTCGGTTACGTCTTCGCAGCGGCAGATAATGACTGACTTGCTCATGCCTCTCTCTCCTTTCCACCGCCTTTGATGATTGTGGATGCTGGTTTGTGGCTGTCTTGTCCGGCCAGCTGCCAGATGCATTCCTTCGCAAGCTGCCTTTGTTCGCCAAAAGGACCTTGTCGAAGCGAGGTTAGTCGTTCTTGACCCTGCCTTAGCAAGTCTTCCAAGGTGTCGGTTTCCCCAAGCCCCAAATCCAGTGCCGCCTGCAGACCGGCCACCCTTCCTTCATCAAGAGCTGTGCTTGCTTCTTCAATACCAGCCAGATCGCCGGCGACGAAGATCCCCTCCTGGAGCGTCTGCATGGTGCTTGTGTGAATTGGCAGCATACCACCTAAAATGGGATTGTAAGCTGATGCACAGCCGGAAATCGCAGCGAGCTCGAGTCGGGGGGTTAAACCGACTGCGAGGCAGATGGTGTCCGCCTGGATTCGCCATTCCGTACCTGGAATGGGTTTGAAGCGATCATCGACCCGGTGCAAAATCGCGCCTTCCACTTCCTTGTTGCCCCAAGCTTCCTTAATGGTTGTACGGAGCAAAACCGGAACACCCGCGCGTTTGATCTTGCGCGCGTGTACTTCGTAACCGGTCACCTGGTCAGTCACATCAATTACTGCTTCAATACGGGCACCGGCTTGCAGCAGCTGGTAAGCCACAATAACGCCAACGTTGCCGCTGCCCACCATGAGGATTCTCTTCCCCGGCAGTACATGGTAGAGGTTGGCTACTGTTTGCGCCGCTCCCGCGGTCATGACGCCCGGAAGAGTTGAACCGGGGAAAGACAGTGCATTTTCGCTGGCGCCGGTCGCCAGAATAATTGTTCTTCCACGACATGAAAAACTTTTATTGTCGTCGGTCGCGACCACCGTACGATCGGGGAAAATGCCCCACACCCGCGTGTTGAGGCGAATGTCGACACGTGCCTCTTCTGCTTCGCGCAAAAGCATTTGCCCTATTTCGTAACCGCGGGTTCCCGCGTAGTGCTCTTTTGAGCCAAAGAATTTATGGATTTGCTTAAAAAGCTGGCCCCCGGGGCGTTCATTTTCATCAATCAAGAGAGTCGTGCCGCCAGCTTTGGCAATTTCAATGGCTGCCCCAAGTCCCGCCGGCCCAGCTCCGATTACAACGGCATCGTAGGTTTTCATTCTGTTTCATCCTCTCCGGAAACCGATTTGTCTGGTCTCAGCATTGCCTGAGCAGTTCCAATCTGACGCTGCACATGCATGTTGTCACAGGCAAGCTTTGTACAGACTTTCACATTCGGCTGACCATCAACGATCATATAGCAGTCTGAACACTGGCCGATTCCACAGAAAATGCCGCGGGGTTCGTGAAGCCGCTGTGTTTCACGGTAGTAGCGGATCCCGTGGGCCAACAAGATCGCGCCAATTGTCTGACCTTTCCACCCCACCAGAGGCTTGTCCTCAAAATAGATGGTCAGCTGTTCATCGAATTCCCAAGCCAAGATCGGATGTTCCTTCACATAACGGTTTTCCATAATTTTGCTCCCTTACCTTTCAAGTCCAGTCAGGACGATCGGTTTATCCTCTTCTGCAACGTCCGGATTTCAATGAAAATTTTTCCGGGCCCGTTCTGTCATCGTATTTCCGCGGACCTGAAGCGAAGAGGTGAATAAGCGGACACATCATAAGCGGCTGAGCCTGTGGAGAAGATATCGGAAACCATCTTGCCGAGAACGGGTGCAATTCCGATCGCACTGTGGAACCCGACCACCGCAAGCAAATTTTTCCGGTTTTCAGGAAAGCCGAACAAGGGGGCACGGTCCGGGGTGTAGGCAATGATCCCTCCCCACATTCTCAGAATTTCCAAGTCGTCAAGCTTGGGGAAGAGTTTCAATACACGTTGGGCGACTTCCCTGGGACCATCAAGCGTCGAAGAACAATCGTAGTTGTCAACATCGGTGGTCGCCTGGGCAATGACAATGTTCCCGGTGACAGTTTGCCCCAAACATGCCCCAATTACCCTGTCAGGTGGATTCTCACCAACAGCGAAAAGTTGTCCGTCCGTGACCATTCCGCGAATTAGGGGAGGGAGTGGGATGCTAACCATGGCCTCGCCACGCTCGTATAAAACCGGAAGGTCCACGCCTGCCTGAGCCGCGACATCAGCAGTCCACGCTCCTGCAGCACATACGAACAAATCGGCCTTGATTTTCCGTTGTGAGGTTTCTAAAGCTTTCACCTCATGGCCGTTGACTTCCATTGCGATGACTTCGTCCTCGATAAAAATTTCTGCTCCCAGTTGCCGGGCCATGTTTGCCATGCCGATGGTCAGGTTGAAGGGATTAATTTTTCCTTCCCAAGGGCAATAGAGCGCCCCGATGATTTGAGAGGGATCGAGGGCTCTCTCCTGTTGAACAGCCCGTTCAGGTGTCACAAGCGCAACTTCCTTCAGCCCCCATTGACGGCAGTTACCGGCCACATGATCAAGCACATCCAGTTCACGGTGATTGCTGATCGGTATCAGCCCCCCCGTCTCAACATATTCCAGATCGATTTTAAGATCTTCTGCCAGTGCATTCCATTCCAGTCGCTGCCGCAGAGCCATTTCCATGACTATGGGATCTTCCCGATAGGTGAGTACACAAAAACCGGGATTTGTTCCGGTGGTCCCTGAACAAATCCCCCCTTTTTCCAATAATGCGACCTTGACTCCCGCTTTTGCCAGATTGTAAGCGATAGCAGATCCGCAAACCCCACCTCCAATTATTGCAACATCATATACCCCTTCTGTTTTCATCTTTCGGCCCGCCTCCAGCTCCTCTTCCTTTCCGCAATGCATCTGTCCATGATGACCACCGTTTAATAAATGAAATCCGTTTTTTTCTCCCTCCGGAAAGCTGGTGCAAACGGTTGACTAGAAGAAGGATCTTGCCAGCATGTCCTCACGGAGTTCTCCCGCCCTAAATGTCTTGCCCGTTTTGAAGTTGGTTATTTCGTAACAGGCTACGGTATGGATGCTGGCATCGACTTCAACAAAATTTCGATCGCCCTCTTCAAAGAGATCGATAAAATGTTCGCCAAATCTCGGTGAGATATTAAAAGGTGCCACCTTCAAAAAGGCTTCTATTTCATCATCCTCACAGTCGACAAGATAGCGGACGGTGCAGCCGTACATCAAGGCTGTGTTCACTCTGTCCATCGCACTGAGCTCATCCTTGGTTGGCGGCGCGATGGGACATATTCCCATTCCACTGATTACTGCTTCGAGGGGAAATCCTTTTTGCAGCATGCAGAACATGGAGGCTTCCACTGAGCGCGAGCAGACCTGTATCGAACCAGCCAGACTACCCGTAGTTGCCGCCAGAATGTAAACGTTTTCGGGCTTCAAGCCGCATTTTTTTGCGACATCTTCTGCCATTGCCTCGTTTGGCATATCAGTTGTTTGTGCCGCAAAGACTGTTTCGTGATGAATATCCTTATAGGTCCAGTCAATTGAACCCAGATCATTTTTATAGATAGCGCGCGCCGGGCCTGAGCCGATCGGCATCAGCGTTCCTTTTTCATAACCTGCGCTGAGGTCCCAACCGGAAAACTGCGACGAAAGGGTAGCTGTCTGAGGCAGGTCGATGTAGACGTCAATGGAGGGCAGATCGATTGCTCCAAGGGTGAAGCGCCCAAAATCGACATGTCCCATGTCTCCGATGGTTGCCTCAACAAACAGCTTGCCGGCCATGTACCCCCCCCGTGCAAAAAGACCCATGTCGATGACGGTCGCGCCATTTTTCAGCTGATGAACTTCACACTGCAGCATTTCGGCGTTCGGGATGATTTTTTCCTTGACGATTTGAACTGCTCTTTGATTGACACTAAACATATATTGTTCTCCTTTTCGTTCAGTGCGATCTGATGTATATCCGGTCAGCCGCACCTTTCTATTTATAAACAGGGCAAGTCTAGCACTCATTCTTGAATAAAATCAAATTATGACGATTACGTTTAACGGGTTTAGTGTGGGTGAAGGTTGATCCGTCAACCAGTTCCTGCCAGGCTTTCTTACGGACACCTTGAAACAGAACAATAATCAGTTTGCTGCTCATATTCTTGATCAATCTCCCGAATGGGAAGATCTACCGCTTGCCGCGCAAATTCTTGACACGAAGGCAAGCCCCGCATTGTTGACATCATTCAAGGGAGCTGCTTTCCGGGTGCCTTGTCTGAGTCGATGCCACGTTACATGCAAAACATCCTCCAAACAATATCGTTACAAACGAGGAGCCAAGACGAGAGCTGCACGGACACCCCATGGCATTTGAGGCAATCAGACCAGCAACACATGTTTTTATTGATCGCCGATACGGGGCCAATATTTTTCGCGCACAAAAATCTCAATTCAAAATACGGCAGGTGTGCCGGAGTTGGAGCAAGTGCGCATGAAGATACTGCGGGCAGCGGTCTGAAGTAAGCTCGAAGACCGGGTCTGTTTCATGACGAACTTTGTTCCGGCGCCATTGCTGCCAATTATTTCAATGCAGGATGCCGGCATATCAGATTGACGCCATCACGATATGGAGTTGCTACCCCTTACGGGCCTTTGTTATACTCATCTGAGCGAAAGGGAGCTAAACATGGATAGTGAACATTCATCTCAATTAACAACTTATACATCCGGAAATGATAGCAAAATCGGGCAATCATTCCCGATTCGCGATGCGGTACTCAAGGTCAAAGGCGAATTGCAATACGTGGGAGACATGACAGTTGCCCGCATGCTGCATGCGAAAGTCCTGTTCAGCCCCAAACCTCATGCGCGGATCGTTGATATCGATACGTCTGAGGCTGAAAAACTTCCAGGCGTGCGTGCTGTTGTGACCCACAAGAATACGCCGGCAGTGCGGTTCAATCCATGTGGTGAGGATATCAATATATTCCATGATCAGCGGGTTTTCGATGACAAGGTCCGTTATGTCGGGGATCGCGTGGCAGCCGTGGCGGCCGATTCGGAGAAGATTGCCGAACAGGCTGTCCGTTTGATCAAGGTCACCTACGAGGATTTGCCATTCTACACAGATCCGCGCCAGGCTTCTGAACCGGAGGCTGTCGCCATTCATCCTGACGGCAACCTGTTGCAGGAAGTCATAATGCAGGCCGGAAACCCCGATAAAGCCTTTGCTGAAGCCGACTATGTGTTCACAAATACCTATCATGTACCACCGATCCATCACGGAGCCATCGAACCTCATGCTGCATTGGCGGTACCGGATGCCCGGGGCAAGGTAACCGTCTATACGCCAACCCAGGATGTGTTCGGTGTTCGAAAAAACCTTTGCCGAATCTTCAATCTTCCCATGAGCCGTGTCCGGGTGGCCAGCCCTGCCATGGGTGGCGGTTTTGGAGGGAAGATTGACGCTGTACTTGAGCCTGTCGTCATGGCGCTGGCGATCGCCACCGGCAGACCAGTCAGGCTTGTGTTCAAACGGAGCGAAATGATACCCTCGACCCGGACCAGGCACGAAATGTATTTGACAGCCACTACCGGAGTGAACAAGGATGGGATGATCGTCGGTCACGAACTTGACCTTATTTCTAACGCAGGTGCCTATGCCGCGGGAGCCATGAGTGTGGTATGGGCGCTTGGAGGGAAAGTTTTTAAAAATTACTGTACACCCCATATCCGTTTCCGCGCGCTTCCCGTTTACACAAACAGCCCGGTTGGCGGTGCCATGAGGGGATATGGGTCGCCACAGCGTTGTTTCGCTCAACAACGTCAAATGAACACCATAGCCAAAAAACTTGGCATTTCCGTGATCGATCTGCAACTCAAGAACCTGGTTACGCCGTCGTCAGTGGATGCGAGGGATGGACAATCCCATGGGGAGGCGCGCCCTACCGACTGTGTGACCATGGGGGCGGAAACCTTTGATTGGAAAGCCAGATGGGAAAAACAAGAAGCGGATAGAAGAAACAAACATGAAACCGTGCGCCGCGGCATCGGCATGGCTGTGGCCGTCCATGGCAACGGTCTTTTTGGCATCATGCCCGACACGAATGGTGTCATATTAAAGATGAATGAAGATGGAACCGTTCATATGCTGACAGGCGCCAGCGATATGGGAAACGGCGTTGTATCGGTTCAAGCACAATTTGTTGCTGAAATTCTGGGCTTGTCTTTGGACGAAATTGAAGCCATCCAGGCCGACACGGACGTGACACTTTGGGATCTTGGTGATTATTCAAGTCGCGGTACCTTTGTCTGCGGGCAGGCAGCCATTAAGGCGGCTGAAGCCGTAAAGGAGGAGGTATTGCTCTATGCCTCCGAAATGCTGGAGCTGGACGTTCAACAACTGATCCTGAAAGAGAGTTCGGTCGTGTCCAGGGAGGATGAGGGGCAAAGGGTCACACTGGCACAAGTGGCGCAATACGCACATGATCATCATGAAACCGATATTTGCCATGCCAAGACCTTCGCCTCGAACGCTTTGGCCTTGTCATATGCAGCCCATTTTTGCGAAGTGGAGGTCGATACAAGAACAGGCCATTGCCGCGTGATAGATTATTTGGCGGTTCACGACCTGGGGCGTGAAATCAATCCAATGGGCTTGGAAGGCCAGATTGAAGGTGCCATTCAGATGGGACTCGGTTATGCCTTATCTGAGACACTCGACGTGGATCCCCAAACAGGGAGAAGCAGGAACAGCACCTTGCGAAAATATCGTATGCCGACAGCGACACAGATGCCTCCGATTCGGATTCTTACGGTCGGCCAACCAGAGGAAAGCGGCCCATTTGGAGCAAAAAGTGTCGGCGAGTGTTCAACAGTACCGGTTGCACCGGCCATCGCGAACGCCATATCCAATGCGCTCGATTGTGAGTTCGATGAGCTGCCGATTCATCCTGAGACGGTCCTGAGAAAAATCGGCGGGAAGAATGACATCACTTGAATAAAATTTCAGAAATTTCAGCAGGACTTCCGAAGATGGTTGCACAGGTGCACTGCCCTTTGTTGCGCCTGTAATGCGGTGGATGACCGGGGCAGCCGGACCGTGGCTCATCGTCATTGTTTGGAATGTTTCTCCTGACCGGCGTTTCTTTATGGTTGCAATGGATTTTGGGTCGTCCGTAAAAAATTGGTAAAAGTGTCTGGATATTTCCTGAATATGCGTTCAAATTGAGGAGCTTTATCATTTTGATCTTGTCCTATGCGGAAGATTCGTTGACAATTACACGGTGATGGTCTAGTATGACCGAAGTAACTTTTAAATGCATTTACTGCAGTATAAATGCAACAATTATCAGTCATAAGCTCCGTTTATTGATAAGATTTAACGGACAGGCATGGGTCGGGCGCAGTGTAGTTTATCAGGTATTAATGTGACTAAGCGATATTCTGGAAGTGAGAAGCAACCCCCGAACTTGTCACTCGCGAAGTCAGGATGGTATTGCTCTTTGGGGAGGTGCGTGCAGATGGCATATTGTCTGCGAAAGTCAGTCAAACCTTGTTTTCCGATTGACCTGGGGCCTGGTACGCATTCCTTTTTATTGACACGCACGATCAAACTTATAAGATAAAGTCCCAGCGAAACATCCCGCCAGACTGATCGTAATTGCAACCTATTTCAGGGCAATATGCACCGTCAGCCAGTTGGGGGACTCGTTTGGGATCGCTGTCGCGTGGACAGCTGTTTGCCGGTGTAGGTTGCTTGCCGTCTTGGATAGCAGGGAGCATGATCGGTGATTATGGCACAAGAGAAATGAGGAGAATTTGTCAATGACCGAAGCAAAAGAGAGTTTCTTGACGAGAATGGATCCGAGAATCAAATTACTCAGTGTTTTGATGCTGACTGTGACTGTATTTATGGTCACCAACCTTTATTTGGTAATCGCATTTCTCGTGACTTTTTTGGCCCTGTGGTTTGCTGCCCGGCTTCCGGGGAAATACCTGACGGGGTACCTGAAATTTTTGTCCTTTCTTATCGTATTCATCATTGTGCTGCAAATGATCTTTTACCCTGATGCGGAACGCAATCTTCTGGGAATTTTTAAGCTTAACGGCTTGATTTACGGAATCGTTCTGGGTATTCGGCTCTGTTCTCTGATCCTGTTGATGCCCATGCTTACAATGACAACGCCCTTGAATCGTCTCGCCCTTGGAATGACAAGGATGGGATTGCCATACAAGGCAGCTTACATTATGACAACTACCATGAATATGGTCCCAATGTTTCAAAGCGAGATCCGGTCGATCCAGGAAGCACAGAAAATGCGCGGTATGACCGCTTTTGAGCACAAGAATGTCATTGTGAAAGCGAAGGCCTATCCCGCCCTCGTCACACCTCTAGTGATCGGTGGGATGCGTCGTGCCCAGCAAATGGGTATTGCCATGGATTCACGTGCATTCGGCGCATTTAAGAAGAAGACTTACGTTAGTGAGATCCGTACAAAACCAACAGACTGGGTCGCGCTTTTGCTGGTGTGTCTATATTGCGCCGCAATTATTACGGCCAACTACTATTTTTAAGTGGAGGGGGAATTAATTGTGGTGAAGGATATGATTTGCTTTGATGATGTTTCTTATTGCTACAGCCGGACAAAGCGCTGGGTACTAAGGAAAATTAACCTATCGATTAAACAGGGTGAATTTATTGCGGTGATGGGGGCAAACGGTTCAGGTAAATCCACTCTCTGCCAGTGCATTAATGGGATTATTCCGCACTCGCTTTCTGGAACACTGCGCGGGAAAGTGACAGTTGCCGGACTGGATACGCAGGAAACGACAGTTGCTGAATTGTCGCGCCATGTCGGTGTGGTGCTGGAAGACCCGGAGACGCAGATATTTACCCACAGCATTGAGGAAGAAACAGCCTTTGGTCCGGAGAACCTGCAGCTTCCCGCTGCTGAAATCAAGGAACGTATTGAATGGGCTCTTAACGTTGTGGGCCTGTGGCATCGTGTCAAAGATTCACCTCTGGCTCTTTCGGGCGGCCAAAAACAAAGATTGATTATTGCCACAGCGCTCGTTATGCAGCCGGAAATACTGGTGCTCGATGAACCGACATCTCAATTGGATCCGATTGGAACACGAGAAGTATTTGAGGTGATCTACAAAATTCGTGGTATGCATTCCATGACCATTGTCATGGCGACGCACAAGAGCGAGGAAATCGCTGAGTACGCGGACAAAATCTGCGTGATTAATAACGGCCGTATTGTCGCCTTTGACTCACCGCATGTAATTTTCGAACAGTTCGACCTGCTAAAGGACAATTGGATCAGGCCGCCTCAGGTGTCGGAATTGTCCAGACGAATGAGCGAAAAAGGGTTGCCTATGTCACGGCATCCCATCATACTGGATGAAGCGGAACAAGCTATCTATCAGTTGTTTAAGAATAAGGAGACCTTCTCGTGAGTGAAACAGTTCTGAAGATTGATCATCTGTCATATACCTACGCCAGCGGTGTGGAGGCTCTGAAAGATGTCAGCCTGGACATCAAGCGCGGCGAATTTGTTGCCATCATCGGACAGAACGGTTCGGGAAAATCCACCCTCCTGAAAAATATCACAGGCCTGCTACGCCCGACGAGCGGGAAGGTCTTTATTAACGGCGAGGATAACAAGGACATGTCTGTTGCGGAGATTTCGCACGAGATTGGTTTCGTGCTGCAAAATCCGGATAACCAGCTTTTCGAGTCGACTGTCAAGGACGAAATCCTGTACGCCTTAAAGAATGCAAAGATACCATCGGATGAAGCTGACGAACGGGTTAATAAGGCAGCGGAAGCTGTCGGAGTGTCAGACAAATTTGAAGAATATCCTCCTGCACTCAGCAAGGGTGATCGTGCCAAGGTTGTCATTGCATCCGTTCTGGCCATGAATCCTCCAATTTTGATCCTGGACGAACCGACCAGCGGTCAGGATTACAGGGGCTGCTATCAGATCATGGATATTGCAAGGCGCCTTCACGAAGAGGGACGTACGATCATTTACGTGACCCACCAGATGCCCTTGGTCGCTGAGTATGCCGATAGAACGATCGTTCTGAGCGAAGCAGAGCTTATGTTGGATATGGCGACAGAAGAAGTATTTGTGAAGGAAGAGGAGCTTGCAAAGACAAATATTTTGCCTCCTCAGATCACTCAACTGGCCAACCGTCTCCGGGCAAAAATGAAAAATTTGCCGCAAACGACAACAGTGGGTCAGTTATGTGATTATTTGGTTGAAAGTTACTAGGAACAGTTGTGCCGGCTACAAGACCGGCGGGACAAGCAGATGAATTTTGGGGGAACTGAAGAGAGAGAATTGGTGCCGAATGGCCGTTCGGCACTGGAAAGGAGGCAGACCGGGAGGAAGTTCAGCACTCAATAGTCACCCCTGTGTTGCGGACTAATCAGGAACCGGGCGGTGACATGTTTACCAATTTCGTTGGCACCCCCGTCGGCTCTTGACTGGCGGGGACAGATCGGATTGGGAGGCGGGCGTCCGCAGTTGGTTATAACGGGATGTCCGTAGAGCGATTGATGCATTGCATCGTAGAAAGAGGAATAGTATGAGTGGTACGAAAAAGAAATATTCATTACTCGGTAACACACATCCGGCTGTAATTGCCGTATGGGCAGCCTTGCATGCTGCATCCGCGCTGTTACCGACGATTCCCATTATCGGAACAGGATTCTCCTTTTCCGTTGGGATGATATTTGCACCTTTGGCAGGAATCTTCTTTGGACCTATTGCAGGTGCGGCGGCAGCGACAGTCGGTTCTTTCATTGGATCCCTTATTGCTCCGCACACAGCAACTTTCGGTCTGATCAGCTTCATACCGGAACTGCTTTGCGCATTGGTGGCAGGTTTAGTTAGCCGTGGTGGAAAGTTGTGGCCTCTGTCATTGCTCTTTGCTGTCGGCGGCTCGGCACTTTGGTTGGCGACGGCTACCGGCCGTGCTTTCCCTCTGTACATGGTCCTCTATGCGCTTGCTGCGCTAGCCATGGTCGTTGGCGGTTTATTTGCCCGCAAATGGTTGACTGGCAGGAATATCGTTCTTCAGTTCGTGGCAATCTGGATATGCACATTCGCGTCGCTGCTTGGTGCGTCTGTGCCGTCCGGCAACTTCCTTGCAATTTTGATGTATGGACTGCCCGCGGAACTTTTCAGACCGCTGCTTTTGTTGACTCCCACGGAGCGAGCCATTTTCTCCCTGGTTGCTGCAATCATTGGCACACCGCTGCTGATTGGCTTGCCCAAAATTGGTGTTTATGTCGGCCCGCAGGAAGCAGCTTTTGATGAAGAAGAAATAAAAGACGAAGAACCGTAGAGAGGTTAACAGATTCAGCCTAATGGTTGGGATGGCAGTCAGTTTTGCTGTCTCAATCATTAGGCTTTGGTCATGCATTCAGAGAGGTATCAGAAAGAATTGAGTATGAGCGAGAACAAAAAGAAGTTTACGGTATTGGGTAATACGCATCCCGCCATCGTTGCTGTTTGGGCTGCCTTGCACGCAGCTTCCGCGCTGTTGCCAACGATCCCCATTATTGGGACAGGTTCGTCTTTCTCAGTGGGTGTCATTTTTGCGCCGTTGGCAGGGATATTCTTCGGTCCCGTCGCGGGTGCTGCTACGGCCTCGGTCGGTTCATTTATTGGATCACTCATCGCTCCGCACACTGCTCTTTTGGGGCTTGCGAGCTTTGTAACCGACTTGTTTTGTGCCTTGGCGGCAGGTCTCGTCAGCCGTGGAGGAAAGTTTTGGCCATTATCTCTGGTTATTGCGGGAGGCGGCGTCGTACTCTGGCTGTCCACAGCGACAGGACAGGCCTTCCCCCTGTATATGGTATTGTACGGGCTGGCGGCAATTGCAATGATCATTGGCGGTTTGTTTGCCCGCAGATGGCTGATCGGTAAGAATATTGGCCTTCAGTTTATGGCGATTTGGATCTGCGCATTTGCAGGATTCATGGGAGCTTCACTTCCAATTGGCAACTTCTTTGCCATTTTGCTCTATGGACTGCCCGCCGAAATCTTCCAACCATTATTGTTGGTTACCCCGCTGCAACGTGTTCTTTTTGCAGCCATTGCAGCAATTATCGGGGTACCCTTGCTAAAGGGATTACCCAAAATAGGTGTCTATGTGGGTCCCCAGGATCAATGCCAGGATGAACCGGTTGTGGATGAAGCAATGGATGAGGATTGAGTGGTTTGCTGGAATCATCTATCTCACATGAGGTAATAGCAAATTTGTCATGCGGCAAAAGAGAACCAACTCTTTTGCCGCCCATTATGGATAGGATATTATGATTTATCTTAAAAATATCGCTTTTTTGGTGCAAGATTCAGATCGCGTCGTCCAGGATGTCAATCTCTTGGTCGAGGGCAATCGAATCAGACGGATCGGTTCTGATATCCCGGTACCGGGAGAGGGATGCCTGACGATTGATTGTTCAGATAAGGTCGTTGCACCCGGTTTCGTGAACCTGCACACGCATTTGTACCAAAATATGCTCAAGGGCGTGGAAGATCGTTTGAAGATTAAGGAATGGTGTGAAGAAGTTACTTTTCCTTTTGTTGGCGTCATCCTCGAAGATGCCCACTCAGGCGACCATCGTTTGAGCTCTTTCTATGGCGGTCTCGGTGCCATTGAAATGCTGAAAAGTGGAATCACCGCTTTTGTCGATATGGATGTCCTCTCGGATGATCTTTTTTCCATGTGGGAACGCATTGGAATACGTGGTACCGGAGCGATTCAGGCAGTTGACAAATGGGTACCCGAAGCCTTCACTTCATCCGCGGAAGCAATGAGGGCTGAAATTATTTCAACGATTGAGCGCTGGCATAACAAAGGTTTGCAACGGGTCGCCATTGCACCCTCCACACCTTTTACCTGCACGCCGGATTACCTGCTTTGGCTTCGTGACACAAGCGAGGCATATGGGTTGAAAACCTTCTGCCACGTTTCGGAGACTGCCTGGGAGGTTCAGGAGTCGCTTCGGGATACCGGCTTGACACCCTTGCAGTATCTGGATTCAGTGGGCTTCCTGGATTATCCGTTCTGCGCCGTGCATGCTGTTCATTTTACCGAACACGAGCGGGAACTTGCTGCGGAACGTGCAGTCAGCATCTGCTACAACCCCAAGAGCAATGGCAAACTTGGCAGCGGTATCGCCCCGATTGTTGATTATCTGAACCGCGGCCTCAATGTCGGTCTCAGCACGGACGGGGCGGCCTCAAATGATTTGCTTGATATGTTCGAAGAGATGCGTTTTGGCTCAATGCTGCAGAAATTGAAGTATGAAGACCCGGCAGCTCTGACTGCCAAACAGGTATACCAAATGGCTACTGAAAATGCCGCCGAAATAGCGGGCCTGGACGCAGGCGTGCTGGAGGAAGGGAAGCTTGCCGACATAGTGATCATGGATACCGGCGCTGTCCATTTTGCACCCGTCCACGACGTGATTCAACAGATTGTATATTGCGGCAAATCTTCGGATGTTCGAAATGTCATCATCGATGGGAAACCAGTCATGATGGATGGCGTCATCCAGACTGTCTCCGAAGAGGAATTGGTCGGGGAAGCTATTGCCCTGGCCGAAGATCGCCAGAGAACGATCCCATATGGTCGTTTGTACACCAACTGATTAACGCGGCAGAGCCCTTTCTTCCGGCAGGGGTACGGGCATCATGAAGATTAACGGTGTTGAGATTGAAAATACGTTTGCCGAAGGCTTCCATATGGTGGGAACGCGTTTCCTGGTTACTGCAGACAGCCTGGAGTGGGCCAGGGAGGCCGGAAGGAAGGCAACCGGTTTCGCCACTTCGGTAGTCGCCTGTGGTTGTGAAGCGGATATTGAATCGGAAATCGAAGCGGGCCCGGATGGACGTCCCGGCGTATCGATTGTGATCTTGTCTCTCACACGACAGATGCTGGAAGAGCAGACGATCGCTCGGGTGGGCCAATGTGTGCTCACCTGTCCGACGACCGCATGCTTTAACGGAACCATGGGCGGCCAGCCCATTAAGGTGGGAAGCAGCTTACGTTACTTTGGAGATGGACACCAGATGTCAAAGTTGCTATTTGGCCGCAGGTTCTGGCGTATCCCTGTTATGGACGGCGAATTCCTGGTTGAAGAATCGTTCGGATCTTTTGAAAATGCAACCGACGGCAACTTGATTCTTCTGGGGCGGTCACGCGAGGCTGCTTTGAAGGCTGCGGAATGCGCTGTAGCCGCCATGCGCTCCAGCGGGCGTGTTATTTTGCCGTTCCCTGGCGGTATTGTGCGTTCGGGAAGCAAAGTGGGATCCAGGTATAAAAATCTTCGTGCTTCGACGAATCATCTCTTCTGTCCGTCATTAGCTTATTTGACTGATTCAGAAATCGGGGCGGAAGTGAATTGCTGCTATGAAATTGTCCTTTGCGGTGAACACGAGAACGATGTCAGACGTGCGATGAAAGCTGGAATTGAAGCCGCTGCCATCGATGGTATTGTCCGGATCACAGCCGGCAATTATGGGGGTAACCTTGGAAAAGTCCGCATTCCCTTGTGGGAACTCTTCTCATGAGGGTGCTGGTCGCCGGCTGGTCAGTGCGAAGTCCGGCTTGTTCTTTGCATGATGCAGGATACCATGTCACCGCAGCGGACGCGTACGGGGATGCTGATTTAAAGATACGAGGCATTCCGGTTATTTCGCTTAATGAAGCATTGCAGCAACGAGCCCATTACGATGTGTTGCTTTATGGTTCAAACGCCGAGGCGCTGGTGGAATCATTCCCGGGGAAGATCAGTGGCAACTCAGCTGACACGCTCCGCCGCTTAGCTGATATCCGGGCTTGGTTTGATTTTCTGGATTGTGCGGGCATCGGGTTCCCCCCTACCTGGTTTTCAGCCGCTGAACTGCCCGACCATGTGCAGATTCTGGAGAAGAATCCTTCCCGGCACGGCGGAACCGGCGTGCGCCCATGGACAGGGGGAAAAATACCCAGGGGATCCATTTTACAGGAAAAACAAGAAGCCCAATCCTTTTCGGCCAGCTTCTTTGCCTCAGAGGGTGAGGTCACGCTTTTGGGAGTGACAGAACAACTGGGCTTCGATCGGAAGATCAGCGAAACTCTCCATGTGCCAGGATACGCCTACTGTGGAAATATTCTGCTTCGGGACTGGAATGAGGAGCTGCTCGCCCGTCTGACTTCCATCGCGCGATGCCTAACTCGGGAATACCATCTGGTTGGGCTGAACGGCATTGATTTCATCATGGGTGAGGACTGCGAACCGCTTCTGCTGGAGATCAATCCGCGATGGTGCGGTTCATTCGAATTGCTTGAGAGAATTCCAGGATTTCTTCCCGCGATTGCCCAAATTGAAGGACAGCTTCCGCCTGTCACTGACCTGCCGGTCGGAGCAGTTGGCAAAGCAGTGCTTTATGCTCCGGATTCGGGCGTGCATGTTCCTTCTAATTCGCTAGAATGGTTACAGGATGGAATGGCTGATGTCCCGATGCCCGGCGAGATAATCAAGCCACAGCACCCCCTGTGTACGGTTTTCGCAGAAGCTGACACCCGTGACGCGTGCCTGAATGCCTTGCTGGTGAAAGCAGATTTGCTTTACGAGCGACTGGAGAAGAATCATGCCTGTTGATTGGGATCAGATAAATCGCAAGGTGGCCAGGATTGCAGGTGCCATGCGCCGGTCCCGTGCACCGGCAATATACGGTCTGTGGGAGTTATCGCTGGAAGAACAGCGCCTTGCGTTTCGATTGGCCGAAGCGCTTGGTGCCTATATTTCTGTTACCCCGCGCCTGAGCTCGACGCTCACGGTCGGCACGATGCTCCGTGCACCGGCTGTGATTTTCGTGGGCAGCTCTGATTTGCCATCGGAAATAGTTCTTTCACCAGATATTCCTGTCATTCGCTGCGATGCACTGGCCGAAGTCCAGGTCTGGCCGTCTCTCCATGCCTCTTTGCGGGGCAGGGCGCCTGGAAATGACAGGATTTCAGAACTTGAGGATGTAGTCGAGCTTATGCGCCGGTGCGAGCCGGTCTTGGTTTTCAGGCAAGCCGTGCTTGTTCCGGAACTTTTCGATTGGCTGAATCCGCTCCTCCACCAGGGAAGACTGTCGGGGGCCATGCAATGGGAAAGCGGGCAGGATGTTCTCGGTCGCAATGCTGCGGGTGCATACGAAATTGCATTGGAAGAAGCAGGCGGTGCAGCGTCTGTCTGGTCAGGCGGCATACCTCGCGCTGACCGTTGTTTTGATGTAGTCAGTTTATGTGATGCCAAGGTAACGGATCTGGTTTTACGGTTGGGTGAAAGTGGCGTGGACCCCCGTTTGGACGGTATTCCTTTGATTGCCATAGGCCCTTCAGCTTGTCCGCCGGATGCCTGTGACGGTCTCCAAAGTGCGGTCCAAGCCGAAGAGGAATACACCATCCTCCGTCCCGACGGCATGGTTCTCACGCAATACGGGAAAATGGGATCACCTTACCCGTCTATACGATATGTTTTGAAAGGATTGCTGTCCGAGGTAAAAGCATGCTGAAGATTATGAACGCCCGTCTGTTCGATCCTGTCAATGGGAAACAGGGGGAGTCGGCCGACCTTTGGGTCAGGGATGGGAAGATCATTCCAGAACCGGCCTTGTTCCAGGGCAAAACACTGGATGCAGCCGGGGATGTCGTAATGGCGGGAGCTGTCGACATTCACAGCCATGTCTGTGGCTATCCGCTTCAATTGGTCCGGCAGTCGCAATCGAAGGTGGTACCGGGTGTAAAATCCATTTCCCAGGACTATCTGGCTCTGGGCTACACCGCTGTGGTCAACGCGGCTATGCCTGCCCTCAGCGCGCGGCAGGCGATTCTGGAAGGAGCCTGCGGGGGGCCGGACAAGATGAATCTTGTCTGGTTGGGCGAGAATCCAACACTTCTTGCTTTACTTGAAACAGGCGAAGATGCGGCTTTACGGGAATATCTTTCTTTTACGCTTGACATATCCGCTGCTTACGGTCTAAAGTGCATCAACCCGTGCGGAGGGATGACGTCCGACAGACTCTCCCCGGAGAAGATGATTGATCGCCTGATTGACGCCAACGAATACCTCGATCTGCCACACGCACTTCACCTGCATCACCCTTTTCTCGGCCAACGAGATGCCTGGCGGATGGTTGTGGATACGGTGAATCGGGCCCGGGGACGCCGATTGCATCTGGCTCATTTACAATTTTACGCTTATAAAACTGACAATAAGGGCAGATTGACCACGGCTTCACAGGAATTGGCGCGCTGTCTTAACGATAATCCTCAGCTCACATCGGATGTCGGTGCCGTTGTTTTCGGTCCGGCAGAGGTAGTGACGGCCGATGCTGGATTTGCGGAATACCTGAGTGGCCGTCGTGCCTGCAGTGGTCTGATGAAACAACAATGGGAGGAGGACGGCACGCTCAGCGCACTCCCATTGGAATATAAGCGCTCTTACATGGGTTCGATCCAGTGGTTGGCCGGGCTTGAGCTTCTGCTGCTTACCCGGAATCCGGAACAATGCATGCTGACGACCGACTATCCGAACGGGGGATCATTCCGGGCTTACCCCTACTTGATCCAGCTGCTGATGGATAAGGCATTCCGTGATGCGGAGGCGGGGAAATTAAACAGCAAGGCACTCTCTCGCTCCTGCTTGAAAAGCATTCAAAGGGAGTTCAGCTTGTCGGAAATTGCCAGACTGACGCGATCAGGCCCTGCTTCATCGCTTGGTCTCGCCAACAAGGGACAGCTGGGGATTGGCGCGGACGCCGATCTGGTTATCTATCGTGACCTGCCTGACCGCGGGCGAATGTTCCGGGAACCGCGCCAGGTCATCAAGGAAGGCGTGCCTCTTGACCCTGCTCTTGGCTGGCAACAAACAGCCTCCATCTGGCGAACACCGTTTCCCGACTATGACCGGGCATCTGTCAAGAAAAAACTTCTGCACCGGATGAGTATCGATTTTGATCAAACCTTTTTGACGGATCGATTCCTCGACGACAATGGGGTGCGAACTTTGAAGAGGAAAGGAGAGACTGCCTGATATGAAGGTCATACTGACTTTCAGGGATTCACCCTGGACGTGGATGGATCTGTCACCCTTTTCAGCCGTTGCCGACCAGCTTGGAGAGTCGTTTTCCGGTTCCAGCTTGACTGGCCTCCGTATTCGCATGGGACGGGAGCTCCTGTCCAGCGACAGCCTTTTCGATATTCAGTTCGAACACGGGGAGGAGAACATGCTGGTCTTCAAAGGGGACTGTTCACGTGCTATGGGGATTGGCTCTGGCCTGAAGAAGGGAAATCTATGGATCCAGGGAGATGTCGGGCCGGGGCTTGCGAGGGACATGGAGGGTGGATGTCTTCGCGTTTCAGGTCATGCCATGGGCGATTGTTGCAATTACATGCAGAACGGTGTCGTTCTGATTGAGGGGAAAGCAAGTGGGGAATTAGGTTGGCGTATGCGCCGCGGACTCGTTCTGGTCAGGCAAATGGATGGTCCTGCAATCGGACGGGATATGCGGGGAGGAACGGTTGTTGTCACAGAAAGACTTAGCCCGCACGTCCGGATTGGCCCCGGTATGGATCGCGGCAGCATGATCCTTCCCTGTGAAACAGAAATTTCGAAGGATTTCTATGTGACAGAGAAGCTTCCTTCATCGTTTTTGCAGCTGCTGTTTTCGGAAATGGAAAAGGCAGATCTCCCTTTTCCCGCCTCATGGCAGCACGTGCTATTCCAGCGTTATCGTGGTGCCAAAAGCGGACTTTGCAAGGCTGAAATCTTTGTCGCGGAGAAAACTGAGTGAAAAAATTTATCATCACAGGGTCAAAACCAGGGTTTCACTCCAAACAACTTTTATCAGCGTTCGTCCGTTTAGGAGCTGTATCAAACTTCATTCCGATCGATCAACTGACACTCCATGCCCACTCTCCGAATCTTCCGGACCTGTTCAATGGGTGTGATGGTGCGGTGTTACGTGCGATTCCAAGTGGTTCGTTGGAACAGATCATCTTCAGAATGGATGCTTTGTACGCCTTGGAGCGCCGTGGGGTTGTATTTCTGAACTCGCCTAAAACGATCGAAAAGACAGTCGACAAGTACTATACTTCGTCGCTTCTAGCCGAACACGGTTTACCTGTCCCACCCACCATCGTTACAGAAAGGGTCGACGAAGGCGTGGAAGCTTTTCACAGCCTGGGCGGCGATGTGGTCTATAAACCGCTTTTTGGATCAGGGGGAAAAGGGATGCTGCGGCTTACCGATGAGGAAACGGCTGAACGGTCATTTCGCGAGCTTGTTTCCAATGGTGCCGTTCTCTATTTGCAACGTTTTATCCAGTGTGATCAACAGGATATCCGTGTCTTTGTCCTTGGAGGCAGAGTGGTCGCAGCGATGCGGCGGATTGGGGTCGAGTGGCGCGCCAATTGCGCACTGGGAGGTAAACCCATTCCTTACCGACCGTCTCCATCTATCAAAAGTTTAGCGCTGAAAGCTGCCTCCGTTATTGGTGCCGAGATGGCGGGAGTTGATCTGTTACCGGCCAAGGACGGAACATATTATGTGAGTGAAGTCAACGGCTCCCCCGCATGGCGGGGATTATCTCTCGTGTCGGATGTGGATATTCCTCTGGAAATTGCCCGGTATCTGCTAAAGAAAACAGGCGAAAACTGAGCTGCACGCCAAGAGCTGGTACTCCCCGATTTCATTGGACGCAAAATCCTGTGATTTGATATATTTATTTAAGAAGAGCAGAATGGATTTCAGTTTTGATGGTTGAATTCTTTTGTCTCCGGAGGGGAAGCAGTTGAATCAAAGAAAGGATTTGCATGTATTTTGAAAGACACCGGGCGCGTGGTATACACCCCCTGTGCTTATATCGTGCGAAAGAGTTTTGCCCGACATAATTGAACGGATCAGGCGATCCTGCTCCGCCGGCAGATAATTCCTATGAACTGACTGGCAGCTATACTGTATTCTGCCACGCCAGTTCCGTGGCGCTCTTACGAGCGGAATTTTCAGGGCTACGATAAAAAACAAAAAACATACCGGGCCAACATGGCCGCAGCCGGCTGATCCTGTGCAGGTTTGTGTAGGCTCCATGAAGCAATGGCTGCCAAAGGACAACCTGTCACAAGTGACCTGAAACCGGTTACCAGATGAAAAAGAAGGAGGGCGCATAATGGTTACGCTCGCAGAACAAATAAAGCAATTTGCCCTGGATCAGGGATACTGCCGTGTCGGAATCGCACCGGCAGACGATTTTGAAGATCACATTCAAGAACTTCTCTCACGAGGGGATCTCTATGATTTTTATACAGAAGGACCGTATCAGCCATTGCTTGCCGCCAGACCGAAAGAGGTGTGGCCACCGGCCAAGTCCATCATTGTTATGGCCTATGATTATTTTCGTACCTCTTTTCCGGAGAATATGCTGGGCAAAGTCGGCCGTGTTTACCAATCACGTACCATGAACGCTTTTGCACCGCGCATTGCGGGTTTACGGCTCCAATCCGTTGAAGACTTCATCCGCTCCAAGGGGATCCAGGTTGCGCCGTTCTTGATGCTTCCGGAACGCAGGCTCGGTATGCGCGCTGGCATAACCAATACAGGACGTAATAATTTCGCTTTTGTGGACGGAACGGGGTCCTTTATCTATCTTTCAGCCCTCGTGGTTGACCGTGAACTCGACTACGATACACCCGTCGATGAGACAACCTGCAAGTGTCCACCCGGCTGTACTGCATGTATCGATGCCTGTCCAACCCAGGCGCTGTACGCGCCTTTCCGGCTGGTACCGCGTCTCTGCATCAATTTTAATACCTCAATGGCGAAGGACGAAACCGGTTTTGGCGTGACCGACAGCATTCCTCACCAGGTCAGAAAACAAATGGGCGAGGCGGTCTTCGGCTGCGATATTTGTCAGGAAGTGTGTCCGCGCAATGCCAAGCGATTGCGGATGGAGCTGCCGAAAGATCCGCTTCTTGAAAAGATATCAAAGGAGTTTTCACTTGTGGGCATGCTGCACATGGAAGAAGATTATTTCGAGAAATACGTTCAACCCATCGGCTACAACTTTGATCTGAAACCACGCTATTTTCAGCGCAACGCGGCAGTCGCTCTGGGTAATACCCATGATCCCCGTTATCTTGATGATCTGGGCCGGGAGCTCGACAATGATGACGCGATGATCCGGTCCCATGTGGCCTGGGCGATCGGACAAATCGGAACAGACAAGGGGAAGGCATTGCTGGAGACGCGATTAAATCAGGAAAGCGACCCTGACGTACGTCTTGAGATTAGCCAGGCGCTCGATTCCATCGAGTCCAAAGGCTAGAGACTTGTTTTGGCGGGAGGGCAAATGGAGCGGAGTGACGCAGGACAGATCAGCCGTATCAGAGCGATGGTTGAAGTGTACCGGGAGGTTATCGTCCAGGATCTTTCGAGCCTTGTTGCAATTGAGAGTGTCACATTTAATGAGGGGAGAGCGGTTCGCTTCCTGGCCGACAAAATGAGAACTTACGGTTACGATGAAGTTCGGATCGACCCGGTTGGGAATGTTTTGGGCAGGGTTGGACACGGACCTCGCGTCATTCTTTACGATGCGCATATTGATACTGTTTCACTCGGTGATGAGAAAGAATGGGAATATCCGCCGCTCTCAGGACAGCTTGCGGGCGGAGCTATTCACGGGCGGGGCGCCTGTGACGACAAGGGCTGCCTTATGGGCATCACTTGGGCGGGGCGAATTGTCAAGGAGCTTGGTCTGGCCAATCATGTCACGCTCTGGGTCTCGGGTTCAGTCTCGGAGGAAGCCGTCACAGGTGCCAGCGTTGAAGCCATGTTGAAGGAAAATTTCGATATAAAGCCGGATTTTGTTCTGGTTGCCGAAGCAAGCGGACTACGCATTATGCGTGGCCATAAAGGCAGAGCCCTGCTTCAGTTCCTGGTTCCGGGAAAAGCGGCACATGCATCGGCAGCCTGGCGCGGAGACAATGCGCTTGTCAAAGCACTGCCGATTATCAAAGCGATTGACGACTATCAGGATTTTCCGGAGGATCCTTTTTTGGGGAAGGGTTCCATCGAAGTGACATGTCTTGAGTGCAAGACACCATCACTCAACACGATTCCCGGTCAAGTCATCATCACTTGTGACCGCCGTACTGCTGCAAATGAATCGCTCGAAGATCTCCTGATGGAAGCCCGTTGCTTGGATCAGGACATTGAAGGAGTCGAGATTCGGGTCAATACGGAGCACGTGAAGACCTATTCAGGCTACGAGATCGAGATGGTTGATTATTTGCCATCCTGGGTGCTGCCCGAAAACCATCCATTGGTACAAGCAGGGGTCGAAACCTTTCGGGATCTGTTTTCAAATGAACCCGTTATCACCAAGTGGTCCTTTTGCACGAATGCGACCCATTTTTGTGGCCGTTTGGGAATCCCCTCGATCGGCTTCGGTCCGGGAGACGAGGCCTTTTGCCACTCCAACCGGGACAGGGTTCAGGTTGACGAGTATTTGAAAGCGATACAGTTTTATGCAGCATTGCCGCTGTATGTGTCCAAGCATGCCGAATAAGGCATTTCTCCCATTCCTGAAGGAGGGAAGTGCCGGAGGTCGGTTTAGGGGCCATAAAAACTAGCGTAGAGTATATCCGGATTGAAGGATCCTGTGCGAAATGACCTGCCGCTTCGAAGGTTATTCAGTTCGCACACAGCCACTTTATGGACACTCAAGTCCATGTTGTAAATGTTGTAGTTGGCTTCTTCAAATAACTTGCCAAATGTTTTTCCCGCGTGGATCGTGTCAGCAAAGGACATCATTGGCAGAATACGCTCGATCGCATGATCTTCACAGTCAACCAGCAGGCGTGCGTACGAACCATAAAAGATGGAATTATTGACGCGGTCCATTGCAAGAAGCTCATCCCTTGCACAGGGTGCGACAACCCCGTAACCATCAAAGCCAAGAACGGTTTCCAGCGGGAAGCCGTTGACAGCCAACCCCCAGAGGGCCACTTCAGGCATACGGGCGCAAATCTGAATACAGCCAACCAGGCTGCCCGTTGTTGCCGCCAGAAGATAAACGCGAGAGGGGTCAACATCGCAAGCCCTGGAAACCTCCAAAGCAATTTCGTTATCCGGCATTTCCGCTGTTTGTACACACAGGGCCGTGGCGTGCCAGCTGTCGCGGTAATGCCACATCCTGGCGACATCATCTTGCCGGGCAATGGCCCGTGCAGGTCCTGACCCAAAACCGTACAAGCGGTAGCTTCCCGTTTGCTTGATTTTCCAACTTGAAAACTGTGATGACAGACAGGCTTCCTGAGGATGCGGCAGGGTAACCGCGACAGCCGGCAGGTCGACCTGCCCCTGGCAAAACCGGCTGAAAGAGACTTCTCCCAGCCCTCCCAAGGACACTTGAGTAAAAAGACGACCCGCCTCCCAGCTTCCAGGTACGTGAATTCCCATATCAATGACTGTCGCGCCACACGAGAGGGTGGTCACCGCACAGCCTAACGCTTCTGCACGGGGCAGGATATCTTTCTCGATCAACTCAACGCTTCGTTTGCTTAGTTGCATGGAGGCAACCTCTTTTCGTATTAATTTTTCTTTCATGCGGGATCATCATTTTCGCACAGTTGAGACCCATAAGTTATCGAATTGTCGCAAGCGGGGCGGGCTGGCTTTCGTGTCCCAGAGGTTTATTATATATTGAAAGACAGGCCGCAGGCATTATATTCCGGCTCAAGTAGAGGAAGAATAAGAGAAGCGTGCTTGATAAGGGATTTATGTTTGTTATCGAAACCAACACGACGGATCCGGCTCTCAATCTTGCTTACGAAGAGTATTATCTACGTCATGCCGCATTTGATGATCCCATTATCATGCTGTGGCGAAATGAACCAACCGTCGTCGTTGGCGCCTTTCAGAACACGTACAGTGAGGTTGATTACGATTATTTGAGATCCCATAGTATTCACCTGGTTCGCCGTACTACGGGTGGCGGCGCAGTGTACCATGACCTGGGAAATCTTTGTTATTCTTTTATCCGCCTGGAAACGGATCTGGATCACCTCGATTTTCATCAATTTTTGCAGCCGGTGCAAACCGCGTTGGCAACTCTTGGTATCGACGCGGAGATCAGTGGCCGTAATGACCTCTTGGTGGAAGGAAGAAAGATTTCAGGCAGTGCGGCGCGCGTCGTTGGCGATCGTGTTCTCTTTCACGGTACTTTGCTTTATTCTTCTGATCTGGGTGTCCTAGTCCGGGTTTTGACGGTCAATAAGGAAAAAATCGTCTCAAAAGGTGTTCCTTCCGTAAGATCACGCGTGACCCGAATTGCAGACCATTTGCCACAATCCCTTGACATCCTGGAGTTCAAACAACTCCTCCTGAATGCCTTTATGGATTCAGAGACATATTTGCCATATGAACCAAGCGAGAAGGAGAAGCGGGCAATCCTTGCATTGGCTGAAAGCAAATACCGAAATGATGAATGGACCTTCGGCAAAAATCCTTCATTCAATGTTTCATACAGCCGCCGTTTTGACAAGGGAGAATTAACAGTGAAACTATTGGTGCACCATTCCCGTATCGAACACTGTCATTTTGAGGGCGACTACCTTGGATGGCTTGATTCGGATGAGGTGGCATCCGCCCTGGTTGGTGTTGTTTACAGCAGGGAATCCGTGGAAGCAGTCTTGAAGAAATTCGAGGAATCAACCACAGGTTCAATGAGTCGTCTTGACTTGTATTTTGGAGGGCTCACCCGGAACGGGATTGTCGGAACAATTATGGGGGAAGACAAGCACCAGGGCGAATGAAGGTGGCGCAGGCGGACATGGAAGTTGCCGGTATTGCCTTTCCGGAAGCGCCGGGGTTGTGCCGATGGGTCGGTCGTTTCTTCTGCGGTTCACGGCTCTTCAGCGATCAGGACGCTTGACATCCTCCTTCAAATTTACTAGCATGATCTGAGCGGTTTGCGTCCGCTTTCCAGTAGGAGCGGGTACCGTTTTGAGCTGATGCCGATCTGTTCAGTGCACAAAAGTTTATCGAACCATTGGATGCAACAGCTTCGGCTGTTTGGTGCCTTGTGGCATGAATACAATCACATATAGGAGCTTATATGAAACTACCAAAAAAGAGATTACTGAAACTGTATCGCGACATGTTCATGATCCGTCAATTCGAGAATGTGATTGAGCAGTATGCGGCGAACGGGACGATCCCCGGATTTGTCCATTTATCCACGGGGCAGGAAGCGTGCCAGGCGGGGGTCGTGGATTGTCTGAAAAAAACGGACTATAAATTCCCCGATCACCGGGGGCACGGCGCCATCGCGCTCTGCGGGACAGATCCGAAGCTTGTGATGGCCGAGATATTTGGCAAAAATACGGGAATCAACCATGGGCGCGGCGGCTCAATGCATATCAATGATCTTGAATGCAGAAATATGGGATTCAACGGCATCCAGGGTTCAACCATGGTCACAGGGCTGGGGACGGCATTTGCTTCTGTTTACAATAATACGGATGATGTGACTGCCATCTTCTTTGGTGATGGCACCCTGGGTGAAGGGACCTGTCATGAGAGCATGAATATGGCGGCGACATGGAATTTGCCGATTGTCTATTGCCTGCTGAATAACTTCTACGCGATTTCCACGCACACGGATGACGTCCACCCGCAAAAAGAATTGAAAACCTGGGGCGAGGGTTACGGAGTACCCAGTTTTCGTGTTGACGGAAACGATATCGAAGCCGTTGTATCTGCGATGGAGCCTGCGGTGGAGAGGGCGAGAAAAGGGGAAGGACCGACTTTGCTGGAATTTGTCACTTATCGGTGGCAGGGACACTTTGCCGGTGACCCTGCAGCTTATCGCCCTGACGAGGAAGTTGAGGAATGGAGGAAAAAATGCCCTTTGATGCGGCTTAAGAATATTCTGTTGGAACGTGAAGGAGTGCCGGAGAAAGAGCTCGAGAAGATCGAAAACGAGGAGAAAGACCATGTCATGGAAATGTTGAAGTTTTCGTTGGAGAGTCCTGAGCCTGATCTTGAAATGGCAACGAAGTACGTTTATGCGGACAGAAAAGTGGAGGTAAACAATGGCTAGAAAGCTTTCTTATGGGATGGCCATCAACGAAGCCCTGCATCAAGTCATGGAAAAAGATGAACGAGTATTTGTCATAGGCGAAGACGTTGCGAAGATGGGTGGCGACTTCGGTATCACCCAGGGTCTGTGGGCAAAGTGGCCCAACCGCGTGAAAGATACGGCTCTTTCTGAAGCGGCGATCGTTGGCCTGTCATGTGGGGCCGCTGTCTGTGGCCTTAAACCGGTCGCGGAAATGATGTTTGCTGATTTTGCCGGGGTTGCCTTTGATCAGATTGTTAACAATGCAGCCAAGCTGGGTTATATGTTTCAGGGCAAAACATCTTGCGGGCTCACACTGCGTATGCCGCAAGGCGCCGGTATCCGGTGCGCGTATCACCATTCGGCCAACGTTGAAGCCTGGTTCCTCAACACACCCGGCCTGGTGATCGTCTGTCCCTCCACGCCTTATGAAGCCAAAGGCCTGCTGACATCGGCCATTCAATCCAATAATCCGGTCATCTTTCTGGAGCACAAAAAACTTTACAATGTCAAGGGTGAAGTCCCGGAAGAGTATTACGAATTACCGCTTTATAAAGCGGTTGTTGAACGCGAAGGTACCGATGTGACCGTCGTTGCCACCCAGACGATGCTTCAGATGGCTGATGAAGCGGCCCGGACTCTGGAACAAGAGGGTATATCTGTTGAGATCGTCAATCCCCGCACCATTTTCCCGTACGACAAGGAAACACTGCTGAATTCGGTTGCGAAGACAAGTCGTCTTGTTCTCCTTCAGGAAGGTCCGAAAGTCGGTGGATGGGCAGCTGAATTTTCGGCAATGGTGACAGAAGACGCTTTCGAATACTTAAGCGCCCCGATCAAGCGTGTAACATCAAAAGACACGCCGGTTCCCTTTGCTCCTGTGCTGGAAGACAGCGTGATGCCGCAAAAGGATGATTTGCTGGCATCCTGCAGAGACCTGGTTCATTACGGCTAGGGCATAAGGGGGATTAATAGATGCTCATTCAAATTACAATGCCGAAATTTGGCCTCACCATGGAAGAAGGAACCATTGACGAATGGTTGGTCGAGGTTGGACAAAAAGTGGCGAAAGGCGATATCCTGGCCGAAGTGTCAACCGATAAAATAACCAATTCGGTCATCAGTCCTGAAGATGGCTACATGCGAAAGTACCTCGCTGAGGAAGGAGACACTGTTCCTTGTGGAGAAGTGATTGCATTGATGACGGAATCGGCTGAGGAGGCTTTGACAGAATCATCCGGAACTCCTGAAGCCATGCCGGAATATGGATCGGCAGCTGAAGCAGAGCAGGAGCTTCTGCCTGAAGCCGAGACCCAGGCCAGTTCAGTTGCGGGCGAGGTTGCCATTACGCCGAGGGCCAGGAAACTGGCTGAAGAACAGAATCTCCTCTACGGCCACATCAAAGGGACGGGCCTCCTCGGTGCGATTACGGTCGACGATCTTAAGAAACACGGAAAACCACGTTCGGATGGGGCAGTTCAGGCAGACCTTGCAGTTCCTTCCCCCGCACCAGTGCCCGGATTTGTTGCGGGATCAGGGACAGATTATGTCAGGAAGCTCTCTTCGATTGAAAAGAAGACTGCGCAGACCATGCATGACAGCATGACTGGTTCAGCCCAGACCACCATTGCAACCGAAGCGGATATGACGAATCTTGTTTCAGTGTATCGTGAGCTCAAGGATCGATACGCTGAGGAAGGTGTCAGACTGACCTATACGGCGTGCATAATCAAGGCGGTAGCGATGGCTCTGGAGGATCACCCCAGAATTCGGACGACCTTGATCGATGAGGAGCAAGTGCGGATATCCAACCGCATTTCAATCGGTGTTGCCGTTGATTTACCGGACGACAGCCTGATCGTTCCGGTGATTCGTGATGCCAACCTTATGGATCTGAGAACGATTGCGCTGACATTGCGCGATTTGACGGAGCGCGCCAGGAACAACGCACTGCAATACGAGGAGCTGGGCGATGCATCGATAACCGTCAGTAATATGGGGAATATGGGCGTCACCTACTTCACACCCGTGCTCAATCCGCCAGAGGGGGCGCTGTTGGGTGTCGGTGCAATGCGCGAACAGATTGTAGTCAATCAGGGCAATATGACGATTGCGCCGGTTATGTATTTAAGCCTCACTTACGATCACCGTATCATCAATGGGGGGCCGGCCGCGCGTTTTCTAAAACAGGTCGTGGACACACTGCAGCATTTTCCGGAATTCTGATTCTTCAGGATCACTTGCTTAATAGTTAGAAAAAAGGCAGGATGGCCGCTTTGACAGCGGCCACCCTGCTTTCTTGTGCCCGAGGGATCAGTATCTATTTAAGACCGGGGTCTTCCCTGATCGTGCCAGAGCAGCTCGGTTCGTTCCATCAGCCTTCTTCTGGCTGCTGCCTCGTCGAAACTTGTAATGCGGCCCTCTTTCACGATCGCATGTCCTCCGATGTAGACGTCGCGCACATAGGCAGGCTCCGAGTAAACGACAATCTGGTCATAGATATTGGCGGGGAGCACGGGGGTTGGATAAGCAGCGCGGATGATAACGAAATCAGGTACAAAGTTTTCGCGTAACAAACCGGAGCGGGTCAGGCCCATCGCTTTGGCTCCCATTTCGGTGGCCATCTTAAAAACCAGGGAGGCGGGCATAATATCGGTTCGTTCATGATTCGCTTTGTGGATCAGGAAGGTTGCCCGCATTAATTCAAAGAAATTATTGACAAACCCGTCAGTTCCGATACCCACATCAATTCCCGCGTCCAAGAGAGAGGGGATCGGCGCGATGCCGCCCCCGACCTCGCAGTTGCTGATGGGCATGTGAGACGCTTTGATTCCATATTTCGCCATCAGGGAGATTTCCTCTTCATCGACCTTGACGCATTGGGATGCCAGTGTTGTCGGATGCAGGGCGCCCGCTTTCTCATATATTTTGACGGGTTTGGTGCCGTATTCGCGCATGATTCTTTCCGGTTCATATGAGCTTTCAGAAAGATGAAACTGCATCATGGCCCCCTCAGTGAGTGCTATATCGCTCGCCAGGCGGATAAAGGCTTCGCTGCAGGAGAATGTTGTATGGGTGCAGATGGCGCCGCGAACCAGCTCGCTGTTCCTGAAATGACGTACGGCATCGCGATTCATATGCAAGCCCCGGAGGCCGTTCTCGTAGCTGACACGTTCAGAGGATTCCAATGAGACAACGGCACGCATGCCAATTGATTCCAGTGCCTCTCCCTGAGCGATCAAGGCATCCTCTTCGATGAAGGGAGCTTCCAGAATATCACAGAGAGCGACACAGCCTGAGTGCAACAATTCGGCGGCAGAGACATACGTTCCCGCGACCAAGTCCTCCTTGCGGAGCTGGTCCTCGATATCCGGCCACCAATAATCCGCAAGGAAAGAATCGAAGTTGCGAATCATTGAGCGCGGGATCATGCCATGGGATATCAAGCCATATTGGTGCATATGCGAGTTGATGAAGCCAGGGCAGACAATTTCTTTCGTGGCATCGATCACTTCGCCGAGATCGCCGGCAATTTCCATTTCTTCAATTTCGGAATTCGACAGGATGCCGACAATTTTGTCATCTTGGAAAATGAATCCGGCATTCTCTCTCACTTCCTCGGAAGAGATGACAAGCCATCTCGCTTTTAATGCTTTCATAACAGCCTCCTTTCAAGATACTGACCCCGATGGTGCTGGTGGACTCCATTCCTGATTACAAAAGAACCGCGGGAGATGACAGAAACAATCTCAACATCGCGGGGGACATTTGCATAAATCGAATAATCGGCAGCGGAATGATCGATCCGCCTGGCGGGAGCGGTCTTGCTGAAGATTGTGATGTCTGCGTCGCTGCCAGCCCGCAAAACGCCCTTACGCGGGTAGAGCCCGTGCAGGCGTGCGGTATTTTCCGTAAAGCGGTCAATTACAGCGTCACCGAAAAGTGGATGGAGCACGCTGAAGGAATGCTCAATGCCGCCGCATCCCATGGGAATTTCCTGCAGGCTGGGTTTAAACTTGTATTTTTTTAGGAAGGGACAATGATCGGTGGCGAAGCAGTCGATGTCACGCCAATACTTATTCAGCAATTCCTGCTCCTTAACGGGTCTTATAGGGGGTGTCATCGTATAAAGAGGAGCATCCGGCCCCTGATAGACGCTGTCATTAAACAGGAAATATTGCGGGCATCCCTCGATAAAAAGATTCGATCCCAGAATATCTGCGAACTCATTCTTAAGCATCTGGATGGTACTTCCGCAACTGGTGTGCACGATGTAGGCACGGCCACGGTACTGCCTGACCCATCCGGCAATCTCCCGAACCTGTTCAACCTCCGATTCGGGGGGCCGGTTCAGACTATGATCCGAGACATTCGGATTGACAAGATCAAGCATGTCATCCTTTTCACTGTGGCAGAGGATCAGAAGATCGCCCTTGGCGGAGCGGCGAATCATGGCCTCCACAGTTCGCGGTGATGAATAGGATCCATCTGCCTTGTAGGTGGTATAGAGCTTGATGGTGGGCATTCCCAGTTCAAGAGCGGCGGAAGCGATATTTTCCGGATCATCGGCGATATCTTTGACGGCGGCATGCAAGGTGAAGTCTATATGCACATTTACAGCCACTTTCATTCGCTCATCGAAGCGTTGTTTTACTTCCAGGGCTGAAGTGGCCTCGTCGAGAAAATCGATGATGGTGGTGACTCCGCCATAAGCAGCCGCAATGCTGCCCGATTCAAAATCATCAGCACTCTGCGCAAACCGGTTTCTCATGGCCAGATGCACATGGGGATCGATCAAGCCCGGGATAACGAATAATCCGCTTGCGTCGATGGTTTCCTCTGATGGCAAAAATTCAGGGGTGATGACATCAATCAGCCCCCTGCGTATATAGACATTCGTCTTGTGAAAACCGTGATTCTGATAGACGGAACCGTTAACAATTGCAAGTTCTTTCATTCGCTATTCACTTCCTTTCCGTTCTCTTTGCTTTCTCGCATTTTCCCAGCGGTAATGGTTGTTCCTCACGTGGTCCTGGCGGCGGTTGGCGATACCGGCCCGCTTTTTATGTCGGCTGCCAACTGCCCGGGGAGAAGTTGCCGATGGAATCAGTGTAATTTTCTATGGCAAGATCCAAAGTCGTAGAATCACCGGCAGGTCTGACGCCGGTTTTATCGAGGTGGGTGTGACTGTCTGCGAACCCGTGGGATAAAAATGTGCCATTGGCATGAATGGAGTCTTTGACTTCAAGATGATCACCATGATTGCGGATCGCCGGAATCTGATTGCCCGTAATCAGCGCATCAGCCGGTTTATCTCTGCCGGCCAGTCGTACCCCGGAAACGGCCAAGTCAACCATGGATTACAGTTTTCTTAACGCTGCGCATTCTTTCGGCGGCCAGCAGGATGGCTTCAACGATCTTGACATAGCCTGTGCATCGGCAAAGGTTGTTGTCGATTGCCTGACGGACTTCCGTTTCAGTCGGTGCGGGATTCTTGTCAAGCAGGGCTTTCGCGCTCATTATCATTCCCGGCGTACAAAACCCGCACTGAACGGCACCACAATCAACGAACGCTTGCTGAATCGGGTGCAATTCGGTTCCGCATGACAAACCCTCGATCGTTTCGATTGCTTTGCCGACACAGTTTCTGGCCATCACAACACATGAATTGACAGCCTCGCCATCAATGATGACTTTACAGGCGCCGCAGTCGGAGGTATTGCATCCGCACTTTGTACCGGTCATTCCCAAAGTGTCCCGCAGAACGGAAAGCAGGGTCTGGTTTCTTTCAACCCGGCAGGCATGCTCTTCGCCGTTAATGTACAAGGTGATTTCTTCCATAGGATGTTTTCCTTTCATGCACATCAGCCTGGTTATACGAGAATCCAGGCTGAGAGACATTGTTAGCCTTCACTTATAAACTGGACAAAGGCGTCCGACTCTTTTTCACGTTTCAGGTCTTCCCCGGTTTGTGCAGCAATTGATGCGGTTAGCGCGCCGGTCGGACAAACATCCACGCACAGACCGCAGTCACGGCATAAGTCGCGATCGACGTGCATGTCAGGGAACTTCAGTGTGCGGGCATCGTAACTGCAGGCGTCAACACATCGGTTGCAGATGATGCATTTTTTCTTGACACCATCTTCCTGGTACGCCTGGAAATGGAAATCAAGCCTGCGAATAAGCTCTTTTTCAGGGAAATTCGGCAGCGCCGCCCGCCAGACTTGATCGAGCGAATTGTAGCCCAGCTCACGAACGAGGGATTGAAGGTTTTTGCACAATTTGCTGACAACTTCGACGCCCTTGAGGATGCCGAGCGAACAAACGCCCACGGCGCGTGCCCCGGCCATCATGAATTCAACAGCGTCCTCGGCGCCCATGCAGCCACCGGAGGCATAAAGGTTATTGAAACCGGGATGATTTCTGGAGATTTCGGAAACGATCCGCATGACAATCGGACGGATGGCGCCGCCCGTCAGCCAGCCGTATCCGTCATCACTCATCATGGCCGGTCTCGCCGTTTTGATGTCGATTTTGAGCGTTGGTCCGATGGAATCAATGGCGCAGATGCCATCCGCACCATGTTCCAGGCATTTTTTTGCTGTTCCAACCGTGTCGGGCCAGTTGGCTGAGAGCTTGCAGATTACAGGAATGGATACGTGTTCCTTGGCATAATCGAGCATGGGAAGCAAGGTTTCCTCCGCATAGGATACCAGTTCAATCATATGGGCTCCCGCACGCTCAACGTCTCCGACGATTTCCCGGGCTTCTCTTAAAGTGTGCCCTACACTGCCGATCACCACGGCACCGGCCGCGACTGTTTCGGGAATCTCTTTTTCGTACCAAAGCTGACGGTCCGTGTCAGCCCACTTTTCACAGTTGATCAGTGAATCTTTGTTAATCGTGCCGATATGGTGAACCGGGTTAATAGCGGCGGCAAGCCGGATGGTCTTGGTGACCACGGCACCGCAACCGGCCTGATGGCCACGAATCATTCCCTCCGAATCAGCACAAAGCGGTCCAGAGGTGAGAATAAATGGACTTTGAAGTTTTTGTCCGCAGAACTCGATGCCAATATCAATCGCTCGATCGCTATCCTTGCTCATAAAAAAACCCTCATCAATAATCAGCCAGTAACTGTCTGATTCTTTTTCTCCAACTCTTCAGCAGCGATCTGTGCTGCCTGGTAAATGGCTTGTGCCAGTTGTTCATAACCTGTGCACCTGCATAGATTGCCGGAAATGGCCCTTCTGATTTCCGGAAGCGTGGCATTGGGATTCTCATCAATTAACGCTTTGGCACTCATGACAAACCCTGGTGTGCAGAACCCGCACTGAATAGCCAAATGATCCAGGACAGCTTGCTGAACCGGATCGAGCGTACCGTCTTCCAATCTGGCCCCCTCGATGGTAACAACCTTTTTTCCTTCAACTTGCCCGGCCAGCATCATGCAGGAAGCGATTGCTTTGCCATCGACAATCACCGTACAGGCCCCGCATTCGCCGACACCACACCCCTCTTTAGTCCCGACAAGGTGAAGGTCTTCACGCAGGAGGTCAATCAAACGGCGGTGTGGTAATGTCCTGACCGTGACATCTTCTCCGTTGAGATTAAAGGAAACGGTAATCTTATCAAATTGACCCATCAGAACACCTCCAAACCTGTCGCGTGGCAGAGCGCATCAGCAACGATGGCCTTGACTGCAATTTCCTTGTAGGGAGTCGACCAGCGGTAACCGGTTCGCTCGATCATTTCACGAGCAACAATTTCCCCTGCTTCAGCGAACGCCTCCTTTGAGACCGCTTTGCCGGTCAGGTACCGTTCTGCTGCAGTCACGCGGCCGGGTACCCGGAAGATACACCCCGGTGCAAGGCGGACCGACTCAATTCGGTCTGAACCATCACTGATAACGACAACGGCCACATTGAGTCGTGAAACGGCCAGGGCCTTGCGCCGTCCAAGCTTGACAAAGGCTGTCCTGGCGGAAGGAGGAAGTTTTTTGACACGGAACCCTGTTACAAACTCATCATCTGCAAGCGCGTCCTTGCCGATCCGTGCGCAAAATTCCGGCAATGGCTGTGAACGCGTTTCCTTTGTTCCGTGAATGAGAACGTCTGTGTCGCAGCTGATCAAGGCTGGCACGGGATCCGCAGCCGGCGAACCGTTGCAGACACCGCCGCCCAGTGTACCAAGATGACGGATCTGAGGTGAGCCTACACTGGCACAGGCAGCGGAGAGATGTGGGAATTCTCTTCGGATCAAGGGATGGCGTTCGCCCATGTCGTGCGTCACGAGAGCACCGATTACCAGCGCGTCATCTTCCTCCTTGACCGTCGCCAACTCGGTTGCCAGTGCTGAAAGATCAATGACGAGTTCAACTGACTTCAGTGCCTCACTTTCTTCCCGTAACTGAACCAACAGATCCGTTCCGCCGGCGATGAGTTTGCTCCGGCCGGGGTTGGAGGCGAGTAACTGAGATACGTGATCAAGACCCGAAGGGCGGACAAAATCGTAGACAATCATAGGGCACCTCCCGCAGGTTTGACGTCAGTTGCCTGCTCTCCGTCCTTTTTCACCGGTTTCACCAGTTTTCGCCCGAGCAGAACCTTTTCCAAGTCTGCGGGATTGTGACGTATCCTTCGGCCGATTGCATTGTAGATCGCATTGGCAACGGCTGCTGCCACTGCTTCAGTCGCAGGTTCACCGAGGCTCTTGGCCCCGAATGACCCGCTGTCGTCATCCGACTCAAAGAGGTTGACCACCATTTCGGGTGCGTCCATTGAGGTCGGAATGAGATAGGAGTCCAGGTTCAGCGTCTTGACCTGACCGTCTTCAATATCGACTTCTTCCATCAAGGCAAAACCCAGGCCCATGACAATCCCACCGTAGATTTGTCCTTTGCACAGCGCCGGATTGACGGCCGTGCCAACGTCGTGACTCGCCGTGACTTTTTCAACGTTGACAAAGCCGGTTTTCATGTCGACTTCAATTTCGGCGACCAGGCACTCGTATCCAAAGGTCGGAAAGGCCTTGCCCTGCCCTGTGTGATGATCCTGGATCAGCTCAGGCGGTTTGTACCACTCATATACTGACAGGGGGTTGCCCTGCCAGAAGCTGGCATTTGCCACGTCTTTGACGGGGACCTTGACTTCGGGGTATTCCTTCAGGAAAATTTCGCTGTTAAGGATTTCAATGTCGCCAGCTGAGATTTTGTCCCAGCAGAGCGTGCCGCTTTTGAGGCCATAGGCTTTGTGAACTTCATCAAGGGGAATTCCCTTAACCGAAATTGTGTTTTGCTGCATAACTTTCTTCATGCTGATTCCGGCCAGCCGGACTGACTGCGATCCCATCACGGTGCCGCGCGAGGCCACGGTCATGCCAGAGTCTGCCATGAAATGGCTGTCAGTGCCATAAAAGCGTATGTCCCCTGCAAGGAGGCCGGAAGCTTCAGCCGCAACTTGGGCAAACGCCGTCTTGAGCCCCTGGCCGTTCTCAGCCAGTCCTGTCGTAATGATTGCCGATCCATCCTCGTTGATGATCATCATGCATCCTGAGGCATCCGGCGTTTCGCCTCCCAGACCGCATCCGCGGTAGGCAATTGACAAGCCGATTCCCTTCCGGAAGCGGGCTCCAGGGTCTTGTTTCCTGTAGGCGTCGTATTTTCGCTTGTAGTCTGTCTGATCGACGGTATAGTCCATCAATTCTTCGAGAACAACATTCGTTACAGTGTCTCCTGTCGCTGTCAGTGAACCCGACTTCAGGCAGTTGATGCGGCGGATCTCCACATTGTCGATTCCAAGCTCTTCGCCCAGTTCCTCAATCAGTTGTTCCTGGGCAAAAATCAGCTGAGGTGAACTGTAGCCGCGCATGGCACCGCCATGCACGTTGTTTGTGAAGACGCCGAAGGTATCCGTCTTGACATGTGGAATGACATAGGGTCCGGTGGAATGAACACTGGCCCTCCAGTTCATGAATTGAGTCTGATTGTTATAGGCACCCGAGTTGTCAACTTGTTCACCCTCAAAGGCAACGATGCGGCCATCCCTTTTTGCACCGACCTTGTAACGGAGCCGGAAGGGATGCCGCTTGGATGATTCCCTGATGGAATCCTCCCGGGAATTAACCAGCTTGACAGGGCGATTGGTCAAGGTGCTGAGGTAAGCGGCGCGCGCTGCGACCAATCCCAACCCCTCCTCCTTGCCACCGAAAGAGCCGCCAAGCGTTTCTTGAATCATCCGGACGCTGTTGAGGGGAACATCCAGGATATCGGCGATGTACCGTCTTGTGAAAAAGGGATTTTGTGCTGAAGCGTGAACAGTGATGGCACCGTCATTCGGATTCCGGAAGGCAACCGCTGCCTCCGGTTCAATGTAGGCGTGTTCAACGAACTGGGTCGTGTACTCACGTTCAATGATGATGTCTGCTTCGGCGAATCCCTTATCCACATCCCCTTTGCGTATCGGAAAGTAGGAATCCGTAAAAATGTTGTCAGGGTATTTGTCGTGAATGACCGGCGCTCCTGGCGCCATGGCCTCTTCGATCGTGCTGACTATTGGAAGCAGCTCGTATTCGACCTCAATTGCTGCCAGGGCTTCGTCAACCAGTTCAACAGTTTCGGCTGCCACCATAGCCACACAGTCGCCCGTGTAACGGATCCGGTCGGTCAGATACATGTAGGATGCCCAGCTTCGTTTTTTGGGAATGTCTTCAAAAGTCACGACCGCTGCGACACCTGGAATGGCCCGGGCCTTTGAGGCGTCGATGCGGGTCACACGCGCATGTGTGTGGGGACTTCTCTTAACGCCGGCGTGCAGCATATTTTCAAAATAAATATCGGCTGCGTAGCGTGCGCGTCCCGTTACTTTTTCGAATCCATCCAGCCGGGGTTGCGATTTGTTAAGCGCGTTGAATTGCTTTTCTCCGACTTTACGCATAGTCTATTCCTCTTTATTCATCTTGTAACCCAAACTCGCCTGCTCCCTAAAAATAAGAAAGGGGTCATTCGAAACCTTTCTGTAAAGGTTACCAAACTTCCCCAAAATCATAACTAGCCACGAATGAAGGTTTGCCCTTGTTCCGACTGACAAAATTATACTGATTTTGATGGCTCCGTGCAACCTTTGCGCTGCAGTCGGACAGGTGAGCGAAAGAAAAATGATTCATCATGCCGACCGTTGCAATCAATTCCGGGATCCCATATGGCATCGCTAACAAAGCGTTGGATCGATTTCAGGAGCCTTGGGGACCTGCGATTACAGAATTTCGAGCTCTGCTTGGCTACCGCCTGCTGGTCCCGGAATCAGGGATTGTTGGCAATATGACTATTGACAGAATTATTATGGAACTGCTAGCCTTCTTCTATGGTTTTTTTAAATGCAGTTTGCAATAAGTCACAAATACATAACTGAGAAATGGGGGAAACGTAATTGTCTCAACAAAACGACATCGAAGTCAGGATTTTAGGAGTAAGTGGCAGCCCGCAAAGAGGTGCGACCGAATTCAGTGTCCGGGAGGCACTTCGGGCGGCAGCTGAGATACCGGGAGTTACAGTGGATTTCATCGACCTGAAGGGCAGAAAAATGAACTTCTGTATCCACTGCAATCGATGCGTGAAAAACGGTTTTCTTTACTGCCCGACATTCAAGGATGATTTGACGGAAGACATTTACCAGCGTTATCTGGAGGCGGATGGTTTTATCATCGGTTCTCCTGTCTATCAAATGACATTAACAGGCCAGCTTCAGACATTTTTCAACAGGCTTCGGCCAATTGCCGCCCTTTACAGCAAGGGGCACTGGGCAACGAAAGTGGGGGGCGCCATTGCCGTAGGCGGAACCCGGCATGGTGGCCAGGAGACAACTCTTGCTGCTATCAATAACTATTTTTTATGCACAGGCATGGTCAATGTGAGCGGAGGGATTTTTGCCTACAACGGAGGTTCTGTTTGGTCCCAAAACAGGCGGGCAGAAGGGGCAAGCGATGACACTGTGGGTATGACATCTGTCCGGGTGCTGGGGCGTCGGGTGGCCTATGTCGCCAAGATGCTCAAGGCCGGATTCGATTTTGTAGGTGAGACGTACCCGCCTGATGTCCTGACAGGCGTCGTGCCAGACGAAGACAATGAAGAGAGAAGAGAAAAGTTCATAGGCAAATAGCTGCACCAAAGGAGGTTAATGCTTTGTTAAGCGTAAACGAGAGAGCGATGGAAATCGTTCGAAGAATTATTGATCAGGCAGATGTTTTAGGTGTCGAAGTCCATCGGACAAAAAGCGGTGCAACCGTCATTGACATGGGTGTGAATGCCCGGGGCGGCTGGCGCGCGGCCAGTTTGTTTTGCGAAGCGACACTCGGCGGGTTGGGGCAGGTCAGTTACAGTACTTTTGACTTGGACGGAATCGAACTCCCGCAGGTTGAAATGTATGTCGATGAACCGGCAATCGCCCTTTTGGGAAGTCAGATTTCAGGCTGGCCTCTCAATGAGTTCAAGAACCCCGATGGCGTGGTCCCTCTGATTTCCGGACCGGTTCGTGCTGTTGTCGAAAAAGATATGTTCGGTAAGCCGGTGCCATACCGGGATGAGGAAGCGGATGAGGTAGTAGTTGGTTTGCAGGACAACAGGCTCCCGGACGAGACGATAATCCAAAGTATCGTGGACAAGACAAAACGGCCTGCCAGAAAAATATTCATCCTGGTAGCCGCGACTTCCAGTCTGGTTGGAAGCATCAATGTGGTGTCCCGGACCCTGGAGACAGCAATCTGGCGAGTGCATGATTTAGGACTGGATGTCAATGAGATTGTGGCGGCATGGGGCAAGGCTCCTGTCCCCCCTATTTCAGCCGATGAATTTACTGCCATGGTCAGAACCAATACGTACACATACTATGGCGGAACCGCAAGCTTTATCCTGAGAGCCGATGACAACAAGGTTAAAGAGATGGTTAAACAGTTTCCGCTTGCGCCGCATACCTGTGATTATTACGGAATTCCATTCCGAAAATTGCTGGAACAAGCAGGAGGCGATATTTTTGCCCTCGAGGGATTTGTTCATAATGTGACCAAGGCCATGATCAACAACATATCAAGTGGCCGTATTTATTCTGTGGGGGCTGTTGATAAAAAGATGCTCCTTGGTTGTCTGGATGACTAGAGACTTGAAAGGTTGGATTGTGTATGCAAACTGAATGCCTGTTAGAAACCCGGAACATTACCAAACGGTTTCCTGGTGTGCTCGCCAACGACAAAATCCACTGCATCATTAAGAAAGGCGAGATTCACACTTTTCTGGGTGAAAATGGCGCAGGCAAATCAACTCTCATGAACATCCTGTATGGTTTGTACCAGCCACAGGAGGGCCAGATTTATTTCGATGGCCAGGAAGTGAAAATGGACTCGCCCAGCACAGCTATGCAGTTGGGCATCGGAATGATTCATCAGCATTTCATGCTGATACCCAACCTGACGGTTCTGGAAAATGTCATTCTGGGCCTGCCCTCCTCGAAGCCTCCGTTACTTCAGCTGGATAAAGCCAGAGCCAAGGTCAAGGAAATTTTTGAAAAATATCGTTTCGAAATTGACGTTGATGCAAAGATAAGGAATCTGTCGGTTGGTGCTCAGCAAAGGGTCGAGATTATTAAGGCCCTGTACAGAAATGCTAAACTGATGATTCTTGATGAACCTACGGCGGTATTAACGCCTCAGGAAAGCATGGAATTGTTTAAAATACTGAGGGACTTGAAGGCAGGCGGCAGTTCGATCATCTTCATTTCTCACAAAATTGAAGAAGTGCTGGAAATCAGTGACAGAATTACAATCCTGCGGGACGGTAGGGTTGTTGATACAGTCATTGGTTCAGAAACAAGCAGGGAAGAACTGTCACGTCTGATGGTGGGACGTCCCGTTTCGATGGAGATTGATAAGCCGGAAGCAAAACCGGGCGATGTATTCCTCGAGTTGACTGAGGTGAACATGACTGACGAAAAAGGAAAACAACTTTTGTCGGATATTTCGCTTCAAGTCAGAGCCGGTGAAATTGTCGGCATTGCAGGCGTCGACGGCAATGGCCAGGATGAGCTGTCTTTTGCCCTGAGCGGTCTTCGAAAGATCACGAGTGGAAGCATCAAGATCAAGGGTGAAGAGGTTCGTGATAAAAAGCCAAAGCAGATTTTGGAAACGGGTTTTTCTCATATCCCTGCCGACCGGGCCAGGTTTGGTTTAGTGAGGGATTTTACGATTGCTGAGAACCTGATTGCCTACAACCATAACAAGAAACCGATATCAAAATGGGGCTTTTTGAATTTGCGCAGAATTGCCAAATATGCAGAAGGCTTGATCAATGACTATGACATAAGAACACCGGGACCTCACATATGTGCAAGCAGCCTGTCGGGAGGGAACCAGCAGAAGGTCGTTTTGGCGAAAGAATTTGACAGGACTCCTGAAATATTGTTGGTCGTTCAGCCTACCCGGGGTTTGGATATCGGAGCGAGAGAATACGTTCACGGGGAGTTGCTGCGCCAAAGAGAAAGCGGCAAAGCCATCCTGCTTATTTCGACCGACCTGGAGGAAGTGCGTTCCCTGTCCGACAGATTGGCTGTCATGTATGGGGGGCGCATTATGGGGGTTGTTAATCCTGCCGAAACCAAGGTCGAGAAGATCGGCCTGATGATGGCGGGTATTGCAAATTAGAAAGGAGATAAGGCAAAAACACAGAAACGGTTGTCTTGTTATAACCAAACCGTTTTGAGTATTGGAGGGAAGAATTGAAAAGGAGGGGAATAACTAGGCACCGAGTTTTCAATTCAGGATCGCATTAGCATTGAAACGATTTAGCGAAAGGGTTAGAAAATGAAAAAATTTTTGGTCACTTTACTGGCATTGCTCCTGGTACTGTCCTTCACCTTACTGGCAGCCTGTGCGCCCAAACAGGGTGGCGAGGGGGAACCAACAGGAAGTGAGAGTGCGGGTCCGGCAGAAAGCGGAAAAGAAACAGATCCCGAACCTGAGCCAGCAAAAAAGATCAGAGTCGCAGCTATCTTCCCCGGCTCCATTCAGGATATGGGTTGGAATCAAAGCGGCTACGAAAGCCTGATGCAACTGAAAGACGAAGGCTTTGAAGTCAGCTTCCAGGAAAACGTTGACATGTCAGCGCTGAAGGATGTCATCAGGAGCTACGCGTCGGAAGGCTACGATTTGGTAATCGGGCACGATTTCTTCCACACGGATCCCGTCATTGAGGTTGCGCCGGAGTTCCCTGACACCATGTTTGGTGTTGTTGGCGGAACCCATGCCGAAGGTAATGTTGTGACTGTCGGTGGCACCAACTGGGAAGGTGCGTACCTGGCAGGCGCGTTTGCCGGTCTTACAACCAAAACGAACAAGATTGGACTCATTAATACGGCAGATGGAGACGTTGCCCGAAGAATGAGAAATGCATTTGAGCTTGGTGCCCGGGAATACAACCCGGATGTGGTGGCCTTGCATACCTTCACCGGCAGCTGGGATGATTCGGTTAAAGCAAAGGAACTGGCGATTGCCATGGCCAAAGATGGTGTCGATATTATTCTGACCCAGACTGGTCAAGCGAACGTCGGAGCAGTTGAAGGTTGTCAGGAAGCCGGCATTTTTGCGATTGGCGCACCGAACGACTTCAGCGAAATCGCACCGGAAACAATCATGGCGACCAGCTACATTCCGTCAGGTGCTCAACTTTACTACCTTGCGCACTTGTTTGCTGAAGGCAATCTGGAAGGGAAATTCTATGAATTGGGAGTCAAGGAAGGTGCCGAGGACATCATCATCCATCACGATTTCCCACAAGACATCATCGACAAGGTCATGAAAGTGAGACAGGATCTTGCTGACAAGAAGATTGACCGGCCTTCGGGCGACTAGCATTGTTTCTTCCTGAACAGGTGGATTACCGATAAAACTCATGGTGAGGAGTCAAACGAATGAAGACATAACGGTTTGACTCCTCATCAGGGTTAAGGGAAGAATGAGCGCACGATACACGCTTCTCTCCGGCATATCGCATGTTGAGAAGCCAGGCGACCCTGTACTCGTATGCGCTTGATTTGAAGTTGTGTCAGCTTCGCGGCCGGAACGCGCAGCTTACTATGCGAAAGGTAATTAAATGAATTCATCTGAGAGATTGGAGCAGAAAGGTCCCCCTGAGCCAAGTGCCAGGAAAGAGATCAGGCAGAAAGCAGTGACGCTGATTCTCAAATTATTTCCCGTCTTCAGTGTGCTTGCCGCCTTACTGATTTCTTCAATTCTGATAGCAATGGTAGGAATCGACCCTTGGAAGGCCTTCTATCAGCTCATCCGAGGTTCTTTGGGGAATAAATACGGCCTTGGCGAAACCTTTGCCAAATTTATCCCGCTGCAGTTTTGCGGTTTGGCATTCCTGTTCGGCATTAAGTCGGGGTTTTTCAATGCGGGAACGGAGGGACAGTTTTATGTCGGCGCTCTTGCAGGAGCAATGGCAGGCGTATATCTGACGGGACTCCCGCCTGTTTTACATATTCTGGCGGTCATTATTGTCTCTTTTGTCGCAGGTGCCATCTGGGCGTCCATTGCCGGAATACTGAAAGTGACGCTGGGTGTCAGCGAAATCATTAATACCATTATGTTGATCTATGTCGCAAATCTGCTCGTCGATCATCTCATCGACGGGCCGCTTGCCGAACCGGGTGGACTTATTTCGCAAACAGCACCCATTGCAGAAAGTGCCAGATTGCCGATTGTGATCAGCGGAACGCGATTACATCTTGGATTTCCTATCGCACTGCTCATTACCCTCATTGTCTACCTCATTATCTACCGGACCTCGTTCGGTTATCAATTACGTATGGCCGGTCAAAATCCTGAAGTTGCCCGTTTTTCCGGAATGAACAACAACGCCCTGGTTCTCACATCGGTCATCATCTCAGGCGGACTGGCGGGTATTGGCGGTTCAATCGAGACGATGGGCTCGCTGATTCGTCTTACCCCGGGTTTTTCGGGGGGTTACGGCTTTGATGCCATAGGGGTGGTAGTCCTGGGCAATGGAACACCTTTGGGTCTCACGATTGCCAGTTTGCTGTTTTCTGTTCTCCGAGTAGGGGCGGGAGCGATGCAGCGAAACATGAACGTTCCCTATCCGCTCGTCAATGTGATTCAGGGACTGATTATCCTGTTCATCGTGGGTGGATCTTATATATCGACGAAACTTGAGATGATCACCGGAAGGAGGTACTAGTTTTGGGTATCAATGATTCAACGTCTATTACCTGGATTATGATGTCTATCCGGATGACAGCTCCTATTCTCTTTGCTGCACTGGGGGGCTTATTGACCAGCAGAGTTGGAATATTCAATCTTGCTCTCGAGGGCATGATGCTGTCCGGCGCCTTTTTCGGATATTACGCCTCACTGATGAGCGGGAGTCCCTTGTTCGGCGTCTTGATTGCTTTACTCGTAGGGATTTTGCTGGGTTTGTTGTTTGCCTTTTTTACAGTCACGCTCAATGTGAACCAGGTATTGACGTCGATTGGAATCAATACCATGGCCTTGGGGTTGACAAGTTATCTATCACGCATCCTGCTCGTTGATGCCAAGGTTATCATCGCTCCAACGTTTAAAAGTATCAATATCCCGGTACTAAGTGACCTGCCCGTCGTTGGGCCGATTCTTTTCAAACACAGTGTACTGATCTATTTTGCCCTCATTCTGGTAATATTCATGCACTGGTTTTTGTTCAAGACAACAACGGGACTTAACTTGCGGGCGATTGGCGAGGACGCGACCGTTTGCAAAACGGTGGGAATCAACGTGGCCCGTTATCGCTATTTGGCAACCATTTGTTCCGGCGCTCTCGCGGCCGTAGGGGGAGCCTACATTACTACAGTTGCGGTCAACCGGTTTTTGGAAAATATCGTTGAAGGCAGAGGATGGATTGCTTTTGCTGCAGTCATATTCGGAAGCAATATGCCGTGGGGGATATTCGGAGCCTGTCTCTTGTTCGGCTCGGCAACCGCCTTGCAGATGCTCCTGCAGGTACAGGGCATACAGCTCCCATACAGGTTTACACTGATGCTTCCCTACGTAGTCACCATGGTAGCCTTGGCTGCGATATCCAAGAAGAACAGAAAGGAAAGATTAGCTTCATGACGACACGAAAAAGAATGGCCATAACCTTTGACGGGGCCCCTAACCCGCCGGGTACACTCAATGTCTTGGCTGCACTTGCCAAACATGGGATCAAGGGCACTTTCTTTATGGAAGGCCACCGTCTGGAAAAGGAAGCGGCTACAGCCGTTAAGGTCAAAGAGGAGGGACACGAAATTGGGAATCACAGTTATTCCCATCCCATGTTCGATGAGATCGACTTGGAGACGGCCAGACAGGAAATCCAAAAGACAGACCATCTTCTTAAAGAAAAGGTCGGGGTTGAGACAAAACTGTTCAGACCTCCGGCAGGCCAGTTGAACTACGAGGTAGTTTCCCAAATTCTTCAGATGGGCTACGAAGTCGTCGTGTGGAGTAACAATATTCCTGTCTATGACTGGGCAGGCCCGACAGCTGAAAAAGTGGCTGAAAGGATTATCTCGAACGCCAGAGATGATGAATCGATCATTGTTTTTCATGACAGGATTGAGATCGTGCCTGAAGTTCTGGACCTAATCATTCCCGCTCTTCGAGGTAAAAGATTCGAATTTGTGACGATTTCACAGTTGGATAAGAAAGGCGTGATCCGATAGACAGCCGGACGGCCATATAACGTGCATGGTGCCGGCAGATAAGAGAAGTTCGCGCAGCGCTTTTTCAACCCGAAAAATCGGGAGTACAGTCCTTGGTCAACCACCTCCGGACAACTCTTGTGAAAGAGAAGTGCACCTCCGAAAATGAGATAGCTTCCCATTTCGCAGGTGCACTCGTTTCCGGCTAAAAGAACCGATATGCTGAAAAGAGCTAGTAATTTATTGCATGAATTTCAAAGTAAGCTTGCGGATGATCACATGTCGGGCAGAGCTTCGGAGCTTTCTTCCCGACGTGGAGATGGCCGCAGTTACGGCAAATCCAGACGGTTTCACCGTCTTCCCTCACGAACACAATATCTTCCTCAATATTGGCCAAAAGGCGGCGGTAACGGATCTCGTGGTTTTTTTCCACCTCGCCCACAAGGCGGAATTTCTTGGCGATATCTTTGAAGCCCTCTTCTTCAGCGTCATCGGCGAACCGGGCGTACATGTCGGTCCACTCGTAATTCTCACCGTCCGCGGCATCTTCCAGATTCACTGTTGACGCCGGAACATCGCCTCCGTGCAGATACTTGAACCAGAGCTTGGCATGTTCCTTCTCATTTCTTGATGTCTCGTCGAAGAAGGCAGCAATTTGCTCATAACCTTCTTTCTTTGCCTTGGACGCATAATACTGATACTTGGTGTGCGCCATGGATTCACCCGCAAAAGCTTCCTGCAGGTTCTTTTCAGTTTTCGTGCCTTTTAGATCCTTCATAATTTCTGTCTTTCCTTTCTCTGACATTTTTGGAAAATCCTATTTTTGTCATAAAGCTAGCAGCCACTATCCAATCTACCAGACTTTTGCTGATGACGAAATGGAGGCCAGGCAAACAGGCTGAAAACGGCCCCTTGCCTACTATTTGATCCCCAGAACTCCAGCCATGGCTTCAACCAAAAGAGGATCAACCGGCTTCATGGCATCACCGTGCCGGAGCGCTGTTCCAACATGAATATCCGCATCGAATTGTCTTGCCGCCTGACAAATGCGCGAGGCGTTCTTGTGTGTAATCCCACTTGCCAGAATCAATCTGGGTCTCGCGCGCCTGGCGTACCATTCGAGCCGGTCAAGGTTGTCAATGACAGCACCCCACCCCAAAGATGTCAGGATATGGGTGATCCGATTGCAATTGTTGATGCGCTGGAGAGATAATTCGCTGTTCGAGGTCAGGTCGATGGCGCGATGGAAGGTGACAGTCAGGCAGGTATCCTGTAGAAGCTGTTCAAGTAATTTGGTATCCGCGATACCGCCCCCATCCAGTATCCCTGTCACCACATGCTTGACGCCAAGCTGCTCAAATCGCTGAATATCAAGTCTCATTTCCAGCAAGTCATTGGGGGAATAGTGAAAAGGAGCTTTGTTGGGCCGCAGCATAACGGCGACAGGAATTCTGACCTGGTCAAGGACTGCTTTGATCAGGCCTTCATTCGGTGTGAAGCCCCCTTGGCTCAAAGAAGAGACCAGTTCAATACGCTGTCCGCCGAATCGCTCAATTGCGAGCGCGTCATCCAGGCTGGTCGCGATGCATTCAAAGACCGGAGACCCGTCTTTTCTATCCGCCATAAAATGCTCCGGTGCAGTCATGCCATCATCATAGCACCGGAAACAGAGAACCGGCCGGAAAAATCCAGCCGGTCAACCTGGAAAAGGCGATGTTCAAGAATAATTTTTGCCGAACAGGCCCGTAATCGCACCCAGAGCTTCCCCTGCCTTGTCCGCAGAGAGTTTGGCTTTTACGCCGTCTGCAATGGCTTTCATCTGATCATCGGGGAGTTTGATCCCCAGGGTTTTTTCAATGGCCTTGACAGGATCTTTCGAAAAGAGATCCGCCAAAACTTTGTCAAGCTTCAGCTTTTTTACCATATCTTCGACTGTTTTCGCGACATCCATACAATTCTCCCTTTTGGTTCAAGGTCCTGGCAAATATTTCGGAGGAAGCCATTGCGAATGCCCTTGCCCACTGACTGCCGCAACAGTATCCCCAAAGATCAAAGTCAATCTAACATGTGTAAGGAGATGGTTGCGTATCACATGTTCTGATCGTGTTAATATGAACCAATGAACCATAAGAATAAGCAGGAAGAAATAAAAGAAGCCATCCTCAGCCATTACGAACAGCTGTCGGCCGAAGAGATCAGACCTCAGGAGGACGCCCGGACGATCACGGAATCGCTGGGCTACAGACCGGAGGATCTGGATTCGCTTCCGGCGGAAGCTGATCTTGGGCTGGGCTGCGGCAATCCGCACGAAAGAGCCAAGCCGCAGGAGGGCGAGTGTGTGCTTGACCTTGGTTCCGGTCGCGGACTTGACTGTTTCCTCGCGGCCAAAGCGGTTGGCGGGGCAGGTTGTGTCGTTGGTGTCGACGCCCTGCCCAGCATGGTCGAAAAAGCAGCATCAATCGCCAGGAAACAGGGCTTCGACAACTGTCACTTCCTGCAGGGAGAAATCGAAGCCATCCCGAGTGAATCGGATCGCTTCGATTTGGTTATCAGCAACTGTGTCATCAACTTGTCACACCGGAAACAAACCGTTTACAGGGAAATCTTCCGGGTGCTGAAGCCGGGGGGACGGGTCGCCATTTCCGATATCACAACGAAAAAAGCCCTGCCCGCCGAATGGATCGCCGACCCCCATATGGCTAAGACCTGAGTGGGAGGCGCCTGGTCTGTGGAACAGATCACCGAAGCTTTCCAAACCATTGGCTTTGCCCGGGTCACTGTGGTCAGTGAAGAGGTGACTGAGGCTTATGCCCGAAAGTGGGGGCATGGCCTGGCCATCCGGGAGTTCATCCAAAGCAGCCTGATCTACGCAGAAAAGCCTTGGGACAGCGCCAGAGCGCCGTTTCAAAACCGAGACGCAGAGTGATGAAAAAAAGTGCCGTCAGGCACTTGCCTGCTTTCTTTTCCGGCGATTCCTGCCTCCGAAGCAAATCAGAAGACCCGCCAGAAAACCCGCGATATGAGCCCACCAGGCAATCCCCGCCGCGCCGCCGATCAGGAAGCCCGAAAAAAGCTGAAGGATGATCCACAGAATCAGATAAACGAAGGCGGGGATATTGATGAAGTAAGGCATGACAGGGATCAGGGTCAGGATGCGGGCATGGGGGTAAAGAACCAGGTAGGCGCCCATAACACCTGAAATCGCGCCTGAGGCCCCGAGGGTAAAGACATCCGAGTGAAGATCGGACAGAGCATGGGCGAAAGTTGCGATCAGTCCCGTTCCCATGTAGAAGAGGATGTAACGGAAGGGGTTCAGGTAATCTTCAACATTGTCTCCGAAGAGCCAAAGAATCCACATATTGCCGATCAGGTGGCTGAGGCCGCCGTGCAGAAACATGCTGGTGATGAGGGGCCAGTAAAATTGCCTGGCGGAGATGGCGTCAAGAAAGCCCTGGGACGTGAAGGCATAACGGTCAAAGAAGTGGTAAAGACCCATGTCGCTCAAGCTTGACTGATAGATGAAGACCGCCACATTGATGGCGATTAAAATGATGGTGACCAGCGGGAAACGTTTGCTTGGCTGACTGTCTCTCAGAGGAAGCAACTGTCCGCTCCTTTAACCCTGCTGCAGTTCCCGGCTCAGCATGGAGAAGGGCGTGGTATCACCCAAAAGAACGTAGCCGACCAGCTTATCACCAAGAAAATTCCGGCGGTCGTAGGTGAGCTGAGTTTCATCAAAATGGATCTGTGAGGAAACCTCGGGATTTGTCGGCGCGATGTCGCCTGCAGATGCGATGCGCGTTTCCATGGTATTGACCAGGTAGGGGGGCGTCGGAATCACGCAGGTCTCATCCCCGCCTGCGGCGTTGGCACCGGCAACTTTGCCCTCCCGCATGGAGACAGGCCACAGGCCATACCATTGCCCCTCCATCAGCGCATTATCTCCCGCCGCGTAAACATTGGGAATACTGGTTTCCATTTTACTGTTGACAACAAAACATCGGTCAACGGCAATACCCGTCCCCTCCATCACTTCAAGCCGCGCACGGACCCCGGTCGAGACAATGACGAGATCAGCGGGGATTTCCGAGCCATCCTCCAAGAGGACTGACGCAAGCCTACCTGTCGCCGGGTCAGGGATCATCTCACGGGTCACGGATTTTTTCAGCACCTTGACACCGACCCGTTCGACCTGTTCCTGGAACATGGCGCTGGCACGTTCGTCCAGCTGTCTGGCAAGGAGGGCCTGCCCCCGCTCAAGAATGGTGGTCTCGAGTCCGCGCTGCTTCAAAGCGTAGGCGGCTTCAAGGCCCAGAAGGCCTCCGCCGATGACAACCCCCTGTTTGGCGGTCTTGATGTAATCAGAGATGGCGAGTGCGTTGTCGAGGGTCCAGAGTGTAAAAACGCCCTCGAGATCATTGCCCTTCATGGGAGGCATGAAACTGCGGCTGCCCGTGGCCAGAATCAGCTTGCCGTAATGAACCGCAGAGCCATCCCCAAGTTCAACCAGCTTTTCGTCCGGATCGACTCTTTTCGCGATGGCCCCGCGCCTGAGATCCAGTTTCCGCTCTTTGTACCATTCCTCCTTATGGAGGACAATCTTATCCTTGCTCGAGGGATCTATAATGACCCCGGGAAGCCTCGGACGCTGGTATGGGAGATGCGGGTTTTCCGAAATAATTACGATCTCAATATCGGGATTGGTCTTTCTGGCTGCTTCGGCAGCTGAAAGCCCCGCAATGCCGCTGCCAATAATCACGATCCTTTGATCCGACATGCTGAACCTCCTGTGAGGGGGGAAATCTTGGATGAGCGGTCGCGCAAACGGCCACGCACACCTAACATGATAAGTACTGGCGGGCGTACGTGTCAAATAGAAAGCGATTGTTACAGCAGCAGCAAGACAACCGTCACAGACCGGGCTTTTATTCATGTAAAATGAAAAAAACTGCAGGGAGGTGGTTTTCGTGAGTGATCCGACAAAAAAGCGTAAATACATACCCGACATCACGACGGCGCTTCGCGCGGATGTCATCCACATGCCCGGGGTCATCTCCGAGTGCTCAGGCATCCGTTTCCACGGAAGGCGCATCAAATCAGTGATCTTCACAACCGACGCAGCCCAGCTCATCAATCACAATGCAGACGCTGTCATGGCTGTCTATCCCTTTACTCCGCACCCGGCCATATCGAACGCTCTGATCAGCATCTCGCCCGTTCCCGTCTTTGCCGGAGTTGGCGGCGGCACCACAGGCGGGGCACGATGTGCCCAGATCGCCATTTTTTCTGAAGCACAGGGAGCCGTCGGCCTGGTAGTCAATTCGCCGACAACACTGGAAACCATCCGGGCCATTTTCGAGGTGGTTGATACACCTATCATCTGTACGGTCATCTCGGAGTACATGGACATCGGGGCCCGGCTGGAGGCAGGCGTTTCCATCCTGAATGTAAGCGGGGCATCACGGACGGTCGGGATTGTGCGGAAAATCCGGCAGCAATACCCGGACGTGCCCATTATCGCAACGGGCGGGCCGTCGGATGAGACTATCCTGGAAACCATCTGGGCAGGTGCCAACGCCATTACCGTGACGCCGCCGACCAGCGCCGAGCTCTTCAAGATCAAGATGGACCAGTATCGGCTGACAGCGGAGGAAAGCTGCAGGGGCGGGACGAGATTGATCTAGCGTGTCCCGCGGATTTCTTTCGATGCCCGTTCATGTACACTATGGTCAGCCCAAGGGTCAGTCCGGCAGAACACATTGATCTTGTCATGAACAGGAAAGGATACCCATGTTGCAGGAAATCATCTTCAAGAGCGAAAAGTATCTAACTGACGGAACCGAAACAGAATTGCGCGCCCAGTCCAACGAGACGAAGCGGGCCACTTTTTTGTGCGGCCAGTTGGTTGGAAACAGCAGCAGCGAGGCATTGGGGGTCAGCGCCCGTGTCCGCCGGGGGGGAATCTACGGTTTTTCTTCGACCGGCGAATACAGCGAAGAATCGGTCAGGCGTGTTTTGGATACGGCCAGGGCCAATGCCGGCATCCTCAGCCACTATGCCCGTTCAAGCAAAGGGCCGCTCCCCCCGCTCGAAAAAGGCACCCGCGGCTTGAAAGAATCACCTGTTTCAGTTCCCCAGCGTGCCTACCTGGACGCCTGCCGGGAACTTGACGCCTACGTGGTCGGCAACTGCCCCGGCATCACCAGCCGCACCATTGTTGCGACCAGCGACACGGTCGAAAAGGTGATCGCCACTTCAGACGGTTATCATGCCCATGTCATAATCCCGAGAAGTTACCTTTACATCTTCATGTCAGCAGAAACAGCTGAAGGCATCCCGGTCGAAGTCTTCAAGGCCCTCGGCGGCCATGGAACGTTCGACCTCAATTTCCCGGACTTGGAAGAAGCCAAATCGGTTGCAGATCAAGTTTACGTGGAGACCATGAAAAAGAAAGAGGCCGTCTACACGGAGGCGGGTGTCAAAACAGTCATTCTGTCAGGCACTCTGGCCGGTATGCTGGCCCATGAAGCAGTCGGTCATACAGTCGAGGCTGACTTGGTTCTGGGCGGATCAGTGGCAGCACACTTTCTGGATCAGCCCGTCGCGTCTGAAATGGTATCTCTGGTCGATTACGCCCACACGGCTTTTGGTGAACCCGCCCCCCTTCCCGTTTATGTCGACGACGAAGGCGTGGCGGCCAAAGATGCCGTCCTGATTGAAAACGGCATCTTAAAGGGCTACATGCATAACAGGGAGTCGGCCAGACATTTCGGTGTGGAACCGACCGGCAACGCCCGGAGCTGGTTGTATTCCGATGAACCCCTGATCCGGATGCGAAACACAGCCATTTTGCCCGGTAATGACACGCTCGACGACATGATCGCCTCCATCGACGATGGCTATTATTTCATGGAGACCAATAACGGCCAGGCGGATATGACAGGCGAATTCATGTTTGGTATAACGGTCGGCTATGAGATTAAGAGGGGGAAACTTGCCAGGCCTCTCCATGACACGACCATTTCCGGCGTAGCCTTCGAGATGCTGAAGAGTGTCGACATGCTCTCCGATCAGGTCAGCTGGTCCAGTTCCGGTTTTTGCGGCAAGAAACAACGCATGCCGGTCAGTGCGGGGGGGCCGCATGTCAAGTGCCGCCTGACGGTTGGCGGACGTTGAGGGGGAGAAAATGAAGAAGTTGATGGAAAAAGCCAGCTTGGGATTGAATGCGCTGTGTGAGGGCGGGGCAGAACAGGCGATTTGTGCCGTGTCCCGTGGGGAAGTTCGCGAGATCAACGCGGCATGGGGAGAGTTCAGTCTCTACCGCACCCTCTTCAATGATTCAGTCAGCTTCATGGCCATCCATGAACAAAGGCGGGGTGTGCTGACCCAAAACAAGGTAGAAGACCAGGACATCCTGCAAGGAGCCAAGCGATGCCTGGAGGCTGCCCAAGCTGCCGATCCCGATGATGCCTGGCAGCTTGCCCCGGCGCTTCCTGAACAATCCTTCGAGGAAGGACCGCTGGTTTGCGACGAGGAAACCCTGCTCAAGCGAAGCCGCGAGCTCCTGGACCACATCAAGGAACGCTACCCCGCCATTTGTGTTGAAGAGATGTACGTTGGGCACAGCCTGAGTGAAAGCTGCGCGATCTACTCGACGGGCAGCCGCTTTCTGTCACGCCGGGCTGACTATTCGGTCAGTCTGATGTTTAACGCCCAGGAAGGGGACAAGACTTCATCTTTTTATGGGTCGGAAGTCACTTTTGACTCACTGGACCGGCCTCTCATCGAGCTCGGTTCCCTGGAGGAAGACCTTGCTTTGGTTTCGGGACAAATTTACACGACCGCTCCCCAGGGCAATTTCGAGGGGGTCGTGGTGTTGACACCGGCATGCTTGGGCAGCCTCCTTTACAGCTGCATCAGCAACTTTGTCTCCGATGCGGTCATCCTGGACGGCACCAGTATCTGGCGGGAAAAATTGCATAAAGAAGTGGCAGATCCCCGTTTTTCCCTCTACCTGGCCCCGCACCACCCCGCCATCATCGGAGGAGAGCGCTACACGCCTGAAGGTTACCTGTCAGAAGATTACGCGGTTATCGAGCAAGGGGTTTTAAAAAGTTTCTGTCTTTCCGATTACACGGCCAGAAAGACGGGGCTTGAGCGGTCCAAAAACGGGTCCTTGGGCAATTTCGTGGTCAATCCGGGCCTGGAATCAATCGATGCCATCATCAAGGGGGTCGACAGGGGCATCCTGGTGGGGCGTTTCTCGGGGGGCAATCCGGGGACTAGCGGCGATTTCTCGGGTGTTGCCAAAAATGCCTTCCTGATCGAAAAGGGCAAGATCGGACCGGCTCTCAGTGAGACCATGGTCAGCGGCAACTTGGCTGATCTTCTCTTGAATATTCGGGGGATCTCCTCTGAAGTGGTCAAAGATGGGAGTTCAGTCCTTCCTTGGATTGCCTTTGACGGGGTGATAATCTCGGGGAAATAGAAGGATTCACGATGAAAGACAGCCAGGGCAAACGCCAAAAGAGTCAGTTTTGGGAATGGGTCATCATCGGACTGATTTTGATTGCTGCCGGTCTCTTCTCCCTGCTCGATCTTAAGCTGGTTTCCAGCTTGCTGCCGACTGTTCTTGGCCTTGCGGCCATTCTTGCCGGGAGCATCTACGCAGTTGTATACATCGGGGATTCGATCAGGGGCGGCAAAGGCAGGTCAACGCTGACCAAGGCCGTAGTCCCTGTGGTGGTTGGCTTACTCCTGCTGATCAAACCGGCAGAGACAATCAAGTACCTGGTCGTCGCAACGGGCCTCTTTTTCGTTGTTAACGCGCTTTTTACAACCATCGCGGCTCTGGTCATGCGGGCCTACAGGAAAGGCCTCTTCTGGTTCTTGTTTGTGATTGCCCTCCTCTTGCTTTTGACCGGGTTGCTGATAATTTTTGCTCCGACCGCTTTGGGAATCCCGGTCGGGGCGGTCATCGGCGCCGGGCTGATCTTGAACGGCCTGCTTTTTCTGTTGAAAGCAGCTGCCGACATAATTGGGAAGGGGAAACGCGAGAAGGAACTCCCGCCGCAGACGGCATCGGACGAGAACCCGCAATGAAAAAGATTCTCCTGATTCCCGATTCTTTCAAGGGGACCATGACGGCCCTGACGGTATGCGGGATTATGGAAGAGGTCATTTCGCGTCATTATCCGGACGCCCAGGTGGTCAGTTTGCCCATTGCCGACGGCGGAGAAGGGAGCGTTGACAGCTTTCTTTACGCCTTGGGCGGCCAAAAAATCCCTTTGCGGGTCAAAGGTCCTGATTTTGATGAACTGGACGCTTTCTACGGCCTGATTGATCAGGGCAGGACAGCCGTTATTGAGATGGCAGCCTGCGCCGGCCTGCCGCTTGCGGGAGATGAAAATAACCCGCTCTTTAGCACCACATACGGGGTCGGGCAGCTGATGCTGGACGCGGCCCGGCGGGGTGCCGGACGGATCATTCTGGGCCTTGGCGGGAGCGCCACCAATGACGGGGGCTGTGGCGCGGCCGCAGCGGCAGGCATCCGCTTCCTCAAAAAATCAGGGGAGGCCTTTATCCCGGTAGGGGATACCCTCTATCTAATCGACCGGATCGATTCAAGCGGCAAAAATGAAAAACTGGACGGCCTGCCCATAACTGCCATGTGCGATGTGGAAAATCCGCTGTATGGCCCACAAGGGGCGGCTGTTGTCTTTGCTCCTCAAAAAGGCGCCGATGAGAACGCTGTAAAAAAACTGGATGCCGGTCTTCAACATTTGGCCAGACTTATCTTGAGGGATCTCGGCCTCGATGTGGCGAAGCTTCCCGGAGCGGGTGCCGCTGGTGGCATGGGTGCCGGCGCTCGCGCTTTTTTCTCGGCTTCCTTGATGCCGGGTATTGAAGTGGTGCTGGATGCCGTTGGTTTTGAAAAGCTTGCCGCGGATGCCGATCTGATTCTGACAGGCGAGGGCAGGATTGATCGGCAGAGCCTTGACGGCAAAGCGGTTGTTGGTGTCGCGCGCCGGGCAAAAGAGCTGGGCGTGCCGGTCGTGGCTGTGGCGGGTGATATCGGGGATGGTATCGAAGCCATCTATGACGAGGGGGTGAGTGGCATTTTCACCACCAACCGCCTGGCTCTTGATTTTAAGCTGGCCAGGGAACGCAGCGAGCGTGACCTGGCCCTGACCCTTGATAACCTGATGCGTTTTCTCAAGCGGTTGGGTTTTTGAACAGATGGCAGGGCTCTGCCCGCCGCGGAAGGTTCAGGTGGAAAGGGAGCACGCTGAAAAAAGGGCGTCTCTCGCGATGGCGCCCTCTTTAAAAGTCATTTCAAGCGACCTAATTGTTATATCTAGGCACCACGGTGGTCCATCCATGTGTGTCAGGCCTGCGCTGCCGCTGGATTCCCACCAGTTCTTCATAGAACATCAGCGAAACGGGCCCGATGACGAAATTGTTGAGGATCATGGTCCGCTCATTCCAGGCCAGTTTGCCGACCGGGGAGATTACTGCGGCCGTGCCTGTTCCGAACGCTTCCGTCAGAAGGCCTTTCTCGTAGGCATCAAAAAGGTAATCGACAGCGATCCGGCCTTCAATGACCTCCATGCCCTTTTCTTTAGCCAGGGTGATGACGGAGTCCCGCGTGATGCCGGGCAGGATGGTATCTCCTAATTCCGAGGTAACGATTTTGCCATCGATGACAAACATCATATTCATGGCGCCCACTTCCTGCACGTATTTCTGCTCGCGCCCGTCCAGCCAGAGGACTTCGTTGAAGCCATCCTCTTTGGCCCGGAAAGATGCCTTGAAGCTTGCCGCGTAGTTACCGCCTGTTTTAGCGCGGCCGACACCCCCCTTGACCGCGCGGACATGACGGGTCTCGATTCGGATCCGGATGGGTTTCATCCCCTGCTGGTAATAGGTTCCGGTAGGAGAGCAGATAATGAAGTAGATGAAGCGCGTCGCTGTGTGGGCGCCCAGGCTGGATCCGTCGGCGATCATGGCCGGCCGCAGGTAGAGGGAAGTGCCCTCACTTTTCGGAACCCAGTCACGGTCCAGATCTACCAGCCGGTTGATGGCCTCCACTTGCAAATCGGTATCGAGGGGGGGCATGCACATACGGTCTGCGCTTCTGTTCATCCGCTCGGCATTGTCCCTGATCCGGAAAAGCCCGACTTCTCCGTTGTCAAGGGCATAAGCTTTGGCGCCCTCAAAGATTTCCTGCGCGTAGTGAAAAACCGGTGAGGCCGGATCGAGTGCAATTTTTTGGTAGGGGACAATCCTCGGATCATACCAGCCCCGGCCCGCGTCATGCTCGATGACGAACATGTGGTCGCTGAAAGTGCGGGCAAAGCCCAGCTTGCTCTCATCTTCCGGTTTCGGTTTCGGACATTGCGTTTTAGTGACGGTGATCTCCATAGTCAATCCTCTCTCTCGCACCCGGTTCAGGGTCTCGTCAAGCCTTATGTTTCTAATCCACGCATGCAGCACCGCGTTCGAGCGCTTGCTCGTTCAGCGCGACCAGGTGAGCTTTCGAACCGGTGAAAAGTCTTTTCAGCATGGTGACGATGGTGTCGTATTGCAAAAGTTTCGTTGCTTCAATAAAAGCGCCCAGCATCACCATGTTGGCCACACGCATGTTGCCGATCTCAGAAGCTATTTCCATGGAGGGCACATAGATTGCCCGGACGTCCCCGCGTTCGACCTCCCTTTTAACGATTGACGCATTGACAAAGATGGTTCCATTTTCCCTGACATTGGGCTCGAATTTGTCCAGCGACGGCAGGTTCATGGCGATCAACTCGCTGGGTTCCAGAACAATGGGTGAAATAATCTCGCCGTCCGCGATGACGACGCCGCAGTTCGCCGTCCCGCCCCGCATCTCCGGTCCATAAGAGGGAAGCCAGCTGACATTCATACCTTCGGACATGCCGGCCTCGGCCAGGGTCAGGCCGATGGCCATGACGCCCTGGCCGCCGAAACCGGAAATGAGGATTTCGTTATAGACCATCTCATGCCTCCTTTTTGGTGACATCACGGAAGACACCGAGCGGGAAAACGGGAACCATGGTTTCGTTCAGCCAGTCCAAGGCCTCAACCGGCGTCATTCCCCAGTTGGTGGGGCAAGTGGACAAGACTTCAATCATGGTGAAGCCCAACCCTTCTTCCTGGATTTGGAAGGCTTTCTTGATGGCCCGCTTGGCCCGGGCGACATGGGCCGGTGTCGTAACGGTGACGCGTTGGATGTAGGCTGCCCCATCAATGGTTGCCAGGAGCTCTGACATGCGAATGGGCGCGCCGTAGTGCTCAAAAGAGCGTCCGAAAGGGGCTGTTGTCGCTTTCTGACCGACCAGGGTCGTAGGCGCCATCTGGCCGCCCGTCATCCCGTAGACGGCGTTGTTGACAAAAATGGTTGTGATTTTTTCACCGCGCATGGCGGCGTGAATGATTTCAGCGGTGCCGATGGCAGCAAGATCGCCATCTCCCTGGTAAGTGAAGACTGTATGGTCAGGCAGGACTCGCTTGATGCCGGTCGCGACAGCGGGGGCCCGGCCGTGCGCGGCCTCATGCATGTCGCAATTGAAATAATCATAGGCAAAGACAGCGCAGCCAACCGGAGCAACGCCGATGGTTTTGCCGAGCACGCCAAGCTCGACCAGGGTCTCGGCAACAAGTTTATGGATGATGCCGTGTGTACAGCCGGGGCAGTAATGCATCTCGGCATCAGTCAATCCTTTGGATTTCTCGTAGACAATTGCCATGGTTCTACCTCCCCACTGCCTTCCTGGCGGCTTCGGCCACCTCGCGGGGCGAGGGGATGACGCCGCCGGCCTGCCCAATAAAAGAAACAGGCTTCACACCGTTGACGCCGATTCTGACGTCATCAACCATCTGTCCCATGCTCATCTCCACGGTGACCACTGCCTTGACGCTGTCCTGCGACGCGGCGTCGTGAAGCGCCTGATAGGGATAGGGCCAGACCGAGATGGGGCGGAAAACGCCTGCTTTGATCCCTTCTTCACCCAGGAGTCTGGCGGCCGCGCGGGCCAATCTTGAAGGGGTTCCGTAGGCGACGAAGAGAATCTCGGCATCCTCCAGCCCAGTGATACTGTATTTGATTTCGTTTTCAATGATCTTTTTGTATTTTGCTTCCAGACGCTGATTGTGACGGTTGCATTCTTCGGGATCTATGAAAAGGGAGTTGATGATGTTGGGCGGCCGCTTGCCCTCTGTTCCTGTTGTCGCCCAGGTCTTTTCGGGTAGATCAGAAGCCGGGGTGCGGGTCCACTCGACAGGCTCCATCATCTGGCCGATCATGCCGTCAAGGAGCATCATGACGGGAATCCGATATTTGTCCGCCAGATCAAAGGCTTCTTGCATGAGATCAACCACCTCCTGGATGGTGGCCGGTGCCAGAACGATCAGCCGGTAATCACCATTGCCGCCTCCGCGCGTCGCCTGAAAATAATCGCCCTGGGCGGGCTGAATAGTGCCAAGTCCGGGCCCTCCGCGCATGACATTGACGATCACGGCGGGCAGCTCCGCTCCACACATATAGGAGATCCCCTCCTGCTTCAAACTGATACCGGGTGATGAAGACGAGGTCATGACCCGGGCGCCGGCGCCCGACGCGCCATAGACCATATTGATGGCGGCAATTTCAGACTCAGACTGGAGGAAGACGCCGCCCGCCTCGGCCATGTGAAGCGCCATGTATTCGGGTATTTCGCTTTGCGGCGTAATGGGGTAGCCAAAATAGCAGCGGCAGCCCGCCCGGATTGCTGCTTCCGCGATCGCCTCATTGCCTTTCCATAATTCTTTTGCCATCCGGATACCTCCTATAAGCGCTCGACCGTGATGATGGAGTCGGGGCACATCCTGGCGCAGTTGGCACAGGCGATGCATTGATCCATATCAACGATGGCAGCCGGGTGATAACCTTTTCGGTTTGTTACCTCTTCGTCCAGAACAATAATTTTGACGGGACAGACGTGAACGCAAAGACCGCAGCCTTTGCATCTGTCCTGCCGGAAAGTTACTCTTCCAGCCATGCAAAATGCCCTCCCTTGTTGTTACTCAGTTCCCAAGGTTTGATCATGTAAAGATCGATCGGGAAAAAAGAGCCTTTCAGCCGGCTCTTCAGTTGGTTTTCGAATTTTCTTTTGGCAAGGGTGTAAATCAGGGGCAGGCCCGAAATGTCTGCAATTTCAGCCGCGAACGCGTCTCCTTCCAGGATGTCTTCTGCCGTGGTTTCACGCCCCAGATGGGTGCTGTTGACAATGCCGGTCACTTTTTGCCTGCTGGCTGTTTCTGTTTGCCGCAGGCAGGCAATGGCCTTTTCGGCCGTCGCGTTCTCGGGCCGGTTGCGGTTGATCAGGAACCAGAAATCGTGCGGCGTTTGATCGATCTGCGGTTTGTAATAGCCAAGAACACGCGCCCCGATGGGATCGCCTCCAAGATCAATCACGGTCTGCAAATCAGCGTCGATGAAAATCGACATGATTTCCGCTGGCAAAGAGGGAAGGTCGGACTTGCCGCCGTGCGAGGTTGCCAGAACGGTAACCCCCTCGCGTTCAAGCTCAGCCTTGCGTTCGGCGGAACGAAAATAGGGGTTGACAATATCAAGATCAACCAGGGAAACTTTACGGCCGTCCCTGGCCATGGCGATGGCCAGATTGACCGCAAACTCCGTTTTGCCGGTACCAAAATGACCCGAAAGAATGGTGATTTTACGGTCAGGGAGTTTCATGGCCAATCCTGTGCTTTCTCATAGGTGTGGATGGGCGCAAGGCCTGCCAGGGCGTTTCCCACTGTTTCAGCGAGAGCCGTCAGTTCATCCTCGCCGGGGTAGACGATGACAGGGCCGATAAATTGAACCCGCTGGCTCACCCATTCCGTTACCCGTTTGTCGTAAGCCAGCCCGCCTGTCAGAATAATGGCATCAAGGTCACCCCCAAGGACCGTTGCCGCTGAACCGATTTCCTTGGCGATCTGGTAAGCCATGCCCTCAAGAATATGCCGGGCATACGCGTCCCCCGCTTCGATTTCTCGGCCAATGGCAACCGCATCACTGGTCCCCAGGTAAGCGACCAGACCTCCCCCGCCCACGAAGGACTTCTTAAGTTCCGTCAGGGAGTGCCTGCCCGAGAAGCAAAGCTCCATGACAGGGAAAAGAGGCAGGCCGCCCGAACGTTCAGCCGAATAAGGTCCCTCTCCGCCGAGCGCATTGTTGACGTCGATGACCCGGCCATATCGATGGGCTCCTACAGAGATTCCGCCTCCCAGGTGTGCGACCACCAGCTTGAGCTGTTCGTAGGTTGTTCCCGTCTCTTTCGCATAACGCCGGGCTACCGCCTTCTGGTTCAAGGCATGGAAGATGGATTTCCTCTCCAGGCCAGGCCAGCCCGAGAGGCGGGCCAGCGGTTCCATCTCGTCCACGATGACCGGATCGGCAATGTAGGCCTTGAGGCCATAAAGAGCAGCGATGGAAGCGGCCATGATGCCGCCCAGATTGCTGGCGTGTGTCCCGTACCGGCAGCTGGCAAGGTCATCGATCATATCATCATTGACTTCATAGACACCGCCGGCAAGGGGATGAAGGAGGCCTCCACGGCCGACAACCGCATCCAGGGAGGCTGGATCAAGTCCATGTTTTTCCAGGCCCCGGCAGACCAGGGCCTCCCGTACCGTTCTTTGACTTGTCAGATCGGGGAGGCCGTCAAATTCAGGGCCATGCCGGACAGTTTCGACAAAAACAGGCTGGGAATCTTGAAATAAGCCAAATTTGGTCGAGGTCGATCCGGGATTGATGACCAGCAAATTCAGCATGAAACACCCTTTTTCAAGGCGGCCAGGTAAAGCGCCAGGATGATGGAATTCAGTTTTGTCCCATGGTCATCACTCCTGGAGGTAAGAATAACGGGTGCCCTGGCCCCGACAACAAGACCCGCTCCCGGGGAGTCGCAGAGGAAGGAAAGCGCCTTGTAAAGAACATTTCCGGACTCGATATTGGGCATGAGCAGAATATGGGGATCGCCGGCAACCGGATCGGAGATTCCCTTACGGCGGGCGGCCTCCACGAACAGCGCATTATCAAGGGCAAAAGGGCCGCCGACCAGGCAGCCGGCGATTTCGCCCTGGCGGTTCATCCGGACCAGTTCAGCCGCGTCAACCGTCGCCGGCATGGCCTCATTGATCTGCTCAAGCGCGCATACGCAGGCAACATAGGGCCGGTCAACACCCAACAGCTGCATCACTTCGACCGCATTTTCGATCTGCTGTTTTTTTGTTGCAAGGTCCGGGGCGATACTCATGGCTGCGTCAGTCACGATCACGAAACGCTGAATTTTCCTGACGAAAAAAAGACCGATGTGCGAAAGAAGCGCCCGGTCCCTGATCCCCGTTTCTTTATTGAGTATGGCCTTGAGCAGCAAGGCGGTGCTGACAAGGCCCTTCATAATCGCCTCGGCTTCACCCTGGCGTATTATTCGAACGGCCTGACGGCAGGCCTCGGCATCGTCCGGTTCATCAATAAATTGCCAGGTTCCGGTTTCGATCTTGTTTTGTCTGGCAATTTGGAGAATTCGATCCTGGCGTCCGATTAAAACAGGCTGAGCGATCCCCCTGCAGGCTGCCTCATCGATTGCGCGTAGGACCTCTTCATCATGTGCTGCAGCAACGACAATGCGCTGGCGGCCCATCTCCCGTACAACTTCATTCATCGCTGTGAATGACTGAATCACCGGTTATCCCCTCTTGCTTTGCCCGCCCTTTTGACGACTCTGTACACAATGACGAGAAGAGCGGCGCTCTTCCAAGTCAGTTTACTCTACTTGGCTAAAAGAGGTCAAATTGAGACAGACCCAAAACAAGAAAAATTTGAATCAGATTTTTCTCCGAAGAACTTTGTGCTCCATGATGCCGTCCCGATAGTATTCCTTGCAGTACATGACAACTTCGTTTTCAATGTTGTAGGCCTTTTCATCGAGGTAGAGAAGCGGACTGCCGATCTCGATCTTGAGCTGTTTGCTTACAAATTCGTCGGCCAGGATCGGCTTGACTTCCGTCAGGTCCATGACGACTTCGGTGTGACAGAATTTCTCCAGAAAATGAAAAATGGGCAGGGATAAATCTTCACGGGTGTAAGCAAAATTCTTGATAATTGAAAACGAAATGTAGTCAATGCAAAAGATGGCCGGTTCTCCATCCGCCGTGACAATCCTAGAAGTGGTCAGTATCGGAGTGCTGGGTGCGACTCCGAGTATGCCTGCGATATCCGGGATGTCTGTCTTGACTTCGATGGCGGTTAAAAGCATTTCTGACGCGTCATAACCTGCCAGCCGGATCATGCTGGTGAACTCTACTTCCAGATCCAGGCGCGTTTTTACCTCGACAACATGCTGGTTGATCACGGTGCCGATGCCGCGGCGCCGCGTGATAAACCCGTCCTGTTCCAGAACCGACAGTCCGTCACGTAATTGCGTCCGGCTTATCCCGAGTTCTGCAGCAAGTTCTGTTTCGGGTGGGAGCTTCTCTTTGTACCGACCCTTGCGTATGTCCTCAAGCAGCACATTCCAGATGCTCTGGTCGCTGTAAAAAAAATGATTCAATTGATTGCCCCTCTTCCTCCTGAAATCCCTTCTTAAGTCGTCTTATATTTACCTCAACACTCGGAACAAGACGGACTAAATCAAAGGAGGAGCCTAATTGTAGACGAAACAGACAAAATTGTCAACAAGT
>LSQX01317243.1_pt1 | contig 130684 bp, 131 predicted proteins | sample 654561 | NCBI WGS metagenome assembly LSQX01 (sample SAMN04489861, study PRJNA283612) | anaerobic digester metagenome | isolation source: 4 biogas reactors fed with cattle manure at either 37C or 55C with and... | place: Denmark: Kongens Lyngby | collected 2014
TTGGAAACACCCCCAGACGTTCCATTACACGTCTGATAGACAAAAGCCGGGGCTGTCTCAACCTTGCTTTTGGGACAGCCCCTTTGTTATTCCTCTATTCCTCAGCGATTTTGGCCAGAGCTCGATCAATGCATTCCGCCGTGTAGTCTATATCCTCTTGACTGTGCGCAGCTGACACAAACATGGCCTCATACTTGGATGGCGGGATGATGATGCCTTGCTCGAGCATACAGCGGAAGAAACGGGTGAATCTGTCCGAGCTGGACCGATTGCATCCTTCAAAGTCTATGACGCGCTCATCGGTAAACAGTATAGAGACTGCTCCGCCGAAATGACCGACGTGGGTGGCTACTCCGTACTTTTGAGATGCGGCACGAGCTGCATCGGCCAATGTGCGTCCATGGTGAGCCAGGCGATCATAAAGACCAGGTTCTTTGAGCAGCTCCAGACAGGTCATCCCGGCCAGCATTGAAAGTGGGTTGCCTGCCATGGTACCATCCTGATAGACTCCGCCAACAGGAGCCACATACTCCATAAGTTCGCGCCGCGCTCCGTAGGCTCCGATGGGCAAGCCGCCGCCAATGATCTTACCGAGAGTGATTATATCGGGACGCAGTCCGAAGAGATTCTGGATGGAGCCGTAGCTGAAGCGAAACGCTGTGATAACCTCATCCCAAATAACCAACGCCCCACAATCGTGCATCAGCTGCTCGATCAGCTCAAGAAAACCGGGTTCAGGTGGGACAATGCCAAAATTGCCGACCACGGGCTCCACTAAAGCGGCTGCCAATTCGTCTCCATACAGAGCCACGGCCTGACGCAAAGCCTCCGGGTTATTGAAGGGCACATCGACCACTTCTTGTTTAACCGACGACGGGACCCCCAAGCTGTCATCGATGTTCAGAGTTGACGATCCGGAACCCGCGGAGACAAGCACCAGGTCGCTGTGACCATGGTAGCTGCCGCTGAATTTGAGTATCTTGGAGCGCCCCGTAGCGGCTCTCGCTAAGCGAATGGCCGTCATCACCGCTTCCGTACCGGAAACATTGAATCGCACCATCTCTAAGGTTGGGATGATCTCGCAGAGCTTGGCTGCAAACTCTACTTCCAGCTCGGTCGGTGCCCCGTAGACCGTGCCGCGGCGAAGCCCAGCCGACACGGCGTTGACTATCTCCGGATGGGCATGACCGAGAATAAGCGCACCGAATGCACAGAGGTAATCGATGTAGCGATGACCGTCAACACTGTAAAGATAGGCACCCTCACCTCGTTGTATGAAGACCGGGCTACCGCCGCCTACGGCGGCGAACGAGCGGGAGGGACTGTTGACTCCTCCTGAGATGTAGCGTTGTGCTTTCTCAAACAGCTGTTCAGACCTGGAGTGACTCTGCTGATTCACTTGGTGTTCTCCTTTTGACCGCTTTTCTGTTATCCATTTGCGACCTTCGACGGAACCGCCGGCCATACCTGCCTCAGGCCGGGCAGGATACCGCCGTCAGCGCCTCGGGGAATCTATAGTGGGAGGTAGGCGTTAAGTGAGTGAAGCCAACGATCAGAAAAACAGACGCGATCTTCTGCACAGATTGGAACAAGCAACCGACGCTTTTGTCAAATCGGGCATAGCCGACTATGTTGAGCTGTTTCGCCACCCGCGCCGTATGATCTGGCTCAATTTTGTGGCCGGCCTGGCGCGGGGATTTGGCATGGCTGTCGGTTTCACCGTCATAGGTGCCGTGTTCCTTCTGAGTTTGGCCCGCTTAGCTACGCTCAACCTCCCAATCATCGGTGAGTTTGTGGCAGACGTAGCTCGTATCGTCCAAAACGAGCTGAGGCTGCGGTAGGACTCACTGCCTAAGGCGGGGAGATATGACATCACTCAGTCCCGAGGAAGCATACAAAAACCTGGAAACGGAGTATCAACGCCTCTGGAATCTGGTCAGAAGTCTGCGAAAAACACTGGCTATATCAGAGACCGACGCCGTCGGTGAGCTCTCCGGCATGGATCAGCACACCGGAGACCTGGGTGCCGAGACCATCGAGCGAGAAAAAGACCTTGGCCTGCTGTTGGCCAGCTATATACAACTGGAGCAAGTTCTGCAGGCTAAAGATCGCTTGGAACAGGGCACCTACGGCCTGTGTGAGGATTGCGGACAGGCCATCGATGGCGAACGTCTGCGGGCTCTCCCGGCAACCACTCTCTGCATCTCTTGCAAGAGCCGACGCGAACAAGAACGCGAGCAGGCTCCAAGGCCAACGGAAAGGACAGCACTGTTGTCTTCAGTGCCCACGGACACGACTCCCGGCATTGACGGTCAAGATATCTGGGACAAGCTTGCGCCGTACGGCACGGCCAATTCGCCGCAAGATGCGCCTCAGGAGGATCTTCCGGAGGCTCTGTGGAAAGATCTGGTTCGCGACTTCCCCGGCAATCCGGAGGCGGAAATGGCGGCGGAATTGACTCCTTCGGATACCATGGAAATAGCCCGCGACTACAATCGGGCGGTGCGCGACGAGGCAAGGCGCACCAAAAGATGAACCAGGAGGGGTAGAACCGGTCGACAAGACAGGGCTACCCCTGTTCAAGCCGTTCTCGCTAGGAGGCTTCGATGTGCACCTGGTGCTAGCCATCTTGTTGCTGATCATCGATCAAGCAAGTAAGTTCTGGGTGCAGCGTACGCTCCCCATGAATAAACCCCACGCCATACTGCCGCCATTGCTTTATCTCACTTATGTCGAAAACCCGGGAGCAGCCTTCAGTCTCCTGCCGGGCTGGCGCTGGTTCTTCATCGTCGTGGCTTTGGCCTTCTTGATCTTGGTCCGGACACACCTGGTCCAAATGACTCGGGAGAATCCTTCTTCCCGTTGGGGACTGGCCCTGGCTCTGGCAGGAACGGCAGGCAATCTGATAGACCGTATTCGTCACGGAAGTGTCATTGATTTCCTTGACGTACCTTTTTTCACAGTGTTCAACATAGCCGACTGCTGCATAGTCATCGGCTTTGGGCTGATCATCTGGAATCAATTCCACAGCCATCCCTAATAGGACCGCACGAAGGAGAAGCAGATGCGTCTCAATCAAGACCCTTCATCTCAGCCTCGCCTCCTGATTGGATCCGGTATCTCACAGTCGGGATCACGGCGAATCGTATCACTTGTCATCCCGCCTGAGGCGGCCGGCCAACGCCTCGACATCTTCCTGGCAGCGTACACACCGTCGCGCCGTTGGGCCCAAAGACTGATCGCCGACGGCTTGGTTTTGATTGACGGTCAACCCGCTAAGCGTGCGAGTCGCCGTCTGACGAGCGGGGAACGCCTCAGCTTCACCCTACCGTCCGACAGGGGAGAGACCCTGAGCGTTGAGCCTGAACCGATCCCTTTGGACATTATTTTCGAAGACCAATACCTGGCCGTGATCAACAAACCCAAGGGTATGGTTGTCCATCCCGGTGCCGGGAATACCTCTGGTACACTCGTCAACGCCTTGCTACATCGTTACGGCAGTTCGTTGTCCGGCCACGGAGGCCCTGAAAGGCCAGGAATCGTTCACAGGCTGGATAAAGATACCTCAGGATGTCTGATCATAGCCAGAACGGATGAAGTCCACCAAGCATTGGCCGATCAGTTGAGAGCGCGCAGCATGCGCCGGACTTATGTAGCCCTTGTCCACGGGATTCCGCCCAGCGAAGGGACGATACGTCTGCCCATCGGGCGACATCCGATCAACCGCCTCAAAATGGCCGTGGTCTCTACGGGACGTCCGGCGATAACCCGTTTTCGTCTCTTGGAGTCGTTGGGCTCATACGGACTCGTGCAGGTCGATCTGGAAACCGGTCGCACTCACCAGATCAGGGTTCATTTGGCTCATATAGGTTTTCCCGTTGTGGGGGATCCTTTGTATGGCAGGGGACGACCGAAGATCGTCTCAAACGGACAGGTCTTGCACGCTTGGCAGGTCGCTTTTGCTCATCCCATAGGTCATCTGCAAATGAGTTGTGTTGCCCCGCTGCCTCGGTACTTCGCCGAATTGCTCGCCTCACTGCGAGCCGCCACATAAATTTAACTTGACCGCGGTCCAGGAGTCGTGTATTCTACTTGAAGTAGAAAGTGCACTGCATCCTTTAAGAGCAGTTCCGTGAGACTGCCAAGGAAGTGCTGCCATAGGGGATATCTGTGTCTACGGCCCGTCTGTGCTTCCCAGTCTCACGCTGCGGAAGTTTTTTTGTGCTCAAACCCAAGTGGAAGGAGCTAAGGCATGCCCGAGGAGCACCTTGTTATAAAGGCCGAACTCATGGATGCAGCGGCCATCCAACGCGCTCTTAAGAGAATCGCTCATGAGATCATTGAAGCGGGTAAGGGCGTCCAGGATGTGGCGCTGGTTGGAATACGCACGCGCGGTGTGCCACTGGCAAGGAGGCTGTCTGACTTCATTTACCAGTTTGAGCAGGTGCGGTGCCCGGTAGGAGTCTTAGACATCACCTTGTATCGTGACGATCTCACCTTGGTTGCTCAGCAGCCCGTACTTCAAAAGACGGACATTCCCCTCGATATCACCGGCAAGACGATCGTCCTCGTCGATGACGTTCTCTACACCGGTCGCACGGTTCGCGCTGCTATGGACGCGCTTATAGACCATGGCCGACCGGCCTGTATACGGTTGGCCGTGCTGATCGACAGGGGACATCGGGAGTTACCTATCCGCGCTGATTTTGTCGGCAAGAATGTACCGACATCCCGCCAAGAGATCATCTCGGTCCGTCTGATGGAAACAGACGGTGAGGAGCGAGTCGTGATTCAGGAGTATTCGAAAAAATAAGCTTGCATTTCGGTGGGGCGGCCTAAAGGTTGCCCCACCGTCGCGACATGGGGTTGATGCCGCAAGGCGACGGATCGGGCACGATACTCAAAGGAGGGCGTGGATGCGCAAGGATCTACTTGATCTCAGATCGCTCAGCAAACAAGACATCGAGCTGATACTGGATACAGCTGATGCCTGCAAAGAAATCCTGTCACGACCTGTACGCAAAGTGCCGACGCTGCGCGGTAAAGTCCTGGTCAATCTGTTCTACGAGGCCAGCACCCGGACCCGAATGTCGTTTGAAATGGCCGGCAAGTGTCTTTCAGCAGACGTGATGAGTGTTTCCGTCGCCACAAGTAGTGTGACAAAAGGAGAGAGTATCAAAGACACGGTGCGTACCGTTGAAGCTTTGGGAGCGGATTTTGTGGTTATAAGGCACTCCTCGCCCGGTGTGCCACACCTGATTGCCCGCACCGTAAGGGCGGGAGTGATCAATGCCGGTGACGGTACGCACGAGCATCCCACCCAAGGTTTGCTGGATGCCTTTACCATAAGAGAACGGCTCGGCTCGCTGGCGGGACGACGTGTGCTTATCGTTGGCGATATATTGCACAGTCGCGTCGCTCGCTCTGATATTTGGGCGTTGACCAAACTGGGAGCACGGGTCGCCGTGTGCGGACCGGCCACTCTTTTGCCTCCCGGCCTGGAACGTTTCGGCGTGAAGGTGTACACCGATCTTGATGAAGCTCTGCCCCAGGCTGAGGTCATCCAAGTGCTGCGTGTACAGCTCGAACGTCAAAAGGGCGGCCTTTTGCCATCCTTAAGAGAGTACTCACGGCGTTATGGCATCAACAAACAGCGCCTTGACGCCCTGGGCCAAGACGTGGTTTTGATGCATCCCGGTCCTGCCAATCTTGGAGTTGAGATTACCGAAGTGGCTGCGGAAGATCGCCGTTCGGTCATTCGTGATCAGGTCCGCAACGGTGTTGCGGTGCGAATGGCCGTTTTGTACCTGCTGTCGGGAGGTGACAAGAGTGAATTGGCTGATTAAAGGAGCTCATGTGGTAAGCCCGGCGGATGATCTCAACCGGAAACTGGATCTGTTGGTCATCAACGGACGGATTGCGGAAATCGGAACGGAGATCGATCATCCTGATGCACGCCTGGTTGAGGCGGGAGGGCTGTTGCTCTTGCCCGGACTGATCGATTTGCATACTCACCTGTGCGAACCGGGGGCCGAAGAGCGCGAAAACATAGAGAGCGGATCGCTGGCTGCAGCGCGCGGCGGATATACGACGATCCTCATGATGCCCGATACCGATCCTCCTCTCGATACCGCACCTGCCGTAGCCCAAGCGCTCAATTACGGAGCCAAGAAAGGTCACGTCCGCATCCTGGTTAGCGGTGCTCTCAGCATCGGCCTGCGGGGCGAGGCTATGCCTGAGTTCGCCGCCCTGGCCGAAGCAGGTGCTCAGGCTTTTGTTCAACCCGACGGCTCCATCGGTGATGCCGCCCTGTTTCGACGCATGCTTCAGTATGTCAAGGGAATGGTTCCTCTCATCGGCGTGCAACCCCATGATGCGTCACTGGTGGTAGACGGCCTAATGCATGAAGGTGTCGCCTCCACGCTGTACGGTTTGCGGGGCATACCGACCGTCGCTGAAGAGACAGCCCTGGTGCGCGATCTTTTGCTGGCAGCCGATACGAATTGCCCGGTGCATTTTTACCGGATCAGCACTGCCGATTCGGTGCGTTTTGTGGCCCGGGCGAAAGCAGCCGGCATTCCGGTCAGCTGTGACGTTTCTCCTTACCATCTGGTGCTGACCGACGAGGCCCTGGCAAACTTCGACACAACCTGTAAGCTGCAGCCGCCTTTGAGATCGGCCGATCACGTGGACGTCCTGGTAAGCGGTTTGGCCGAAGGAATCATCGACTGCGTATCCACTGATCACACCCCGTGGACAGACGAAGAGAAGGATGTGGAATTCGCTCAAGCTCCGTGGGGAGCAACGGCTTTGGAGACCACCCTGCCGCTACTATATACGAAATTGGTGTCTGTCGGTCGCCTCAGTCTCACACGACTGGTGGAAGCGCTCAGCACGCGGCCGGCAGAGCTTTTGGGACTGAGGGACGGTGCCGGTACCCTTCGTTTAGGATCCCCTGCTGACTTCACGCTCGTCGATCCCGAAACAGAGCGCGTTGTCTCAGCATCGGATTTGATCTCTAAGAGCAAGAACACACCCCTGCTCGGTCAGCGCCTGCATGGCTGGCCCGTCGCCACGTTTGTGGGCGGCAGATTAGTGTGGGAGGATGTCCGATGATTACAAATGGCCACTTCGCGGATCGTTTGTTAGATGCCTGCGCTGACAAGAACAGTCGTTTGGTAGTCGGTCTCGATCCGCATGCTGCTCTGTTGCCCGAGCACCTGATAGAAAACGCCCGCCAAGACGATGACTGCGATCCGCGGTCATACATGGCGCGCGCCGCGCTGCGGTTCAATCAAGAGATCATCGCCGCCGTCGCCGAACATGCCGTGGCCGTAAAACCTCAGCTGGCTTTATACGAGCAATGGGGAACGGCAGGATGGCAAGTCTATGAAGCCACTGTAGAAACCGCATTGGAACATGGATTACTGGTCATTGCAGATGCCAAGCGCAACGATATCGGCTCGTCTGCGGAAGGATATGCGGAAGCTTTTTTGGGCTCATGTTCAGAGGATGCTGAACGTCGGGCAGGGGAGACGGATGCCATAACCGTCAATCCCTACTTCGGCACCGACGGCATCACTCCGTTCTTACAAAGATGGAAACGGGGGAAAGGGGTCTTTGCCCTGGTGCGCACCTCAAACCCCAGCGCTGACCAAATCCAGGAACTGAGTGTGAACGGCGCCCCGCTGTATACGCATATCGGTCGCTTGGTGGAAGAGTGGGGAGCATCTTACTGCGGCAGCTCAGGTTACAGCGCGCTCGGAGCAGTAGTCGGGGCCACGCAACCGGAGGCGATCCGGATTCTGCGTCAGATCATGCCCCACAGCATTTTCCTACTGCCTGGGTTAGGCGCTCAAGGTGCAAGTGCAGATGATGTCGTCGAAGCCTTTGATAACCGGGGTATGGGTGCGGTGGTCAATTCCAGTCGAGGCATCCTATTTGCCTACAAAGATGCCGGTGATCCGCGCGCCTTTGCCACGGCTGCGAGGCAGGCTGCATTGAGAGTCAAGCAATCCATAAACGAAGCGCTGAGACGAGCTTAGTGTAACTTCTCGGGAGGGATGGGTTTGCGCTCGATTTTGATGCTGGAAAACGGGACCGTATGGGAAGGACAATCTCTGGGAGTACCCGGTGAAGTCCACGGTGAGGTCGTGTACAACACGAGCATGACGGGGTATGAAAACATTCTAATCGATCCAACTTGCTACGGAGATATCTTGACGCTGACCTATCCGTTGATCGGCAACTATGGAATCAACGCCGCCACACTTGACAATCGCCCGTTCCCGCGTGGTTTGGTGGTCAGCGAGGTGTCTTTCACCCCAAGCCACTGGCAATCCAAGGCAATGCTCACCGAGTTTTTGCAAAGACACGGCCTGGTCGGCATCTCCGGCATAGACACCAGAGCACTCACCCGTATGCTGCGCGATGAGGGTACCATGAAAGGAGCCATTGCCACGGGTGATGTGGATCCGGACGAGCTTTTGAAGCGCATCATCGCTGCACCCGACAAATCACAGCAGGATCTCGTCAGCGCAGTGACCACAAGTCAGCCGTTTGTCGAAGCGGGCGGCAACGGAAAACGCATTATTGTCATCGATCTCGGTGACAAGCGACACTTACTGAACCACCTCAAAGCGCAGGGTTTTCGCATTACCGTAGTTCCGGCGTCTACTTCGGCCGAGGTTGTCTTGGCTCTCCATCCGGATGCGATCATGCTCACCTCCGGTCCCGGGAATCCGAAGGTCTATCGGTACGTTATTGAAACCGTAGCTCGTCTGATTGGCTCCGTGCCTATTTTTGGTATAGGATTGGGACATCAAGTCTTGGCTCTTGCTCTCGGTGCCGATACCTACAGACTGAAACACGGCCATCGCGGCTCCAACCATCCGGTGATGGATCTTGAGCGCCGGCGCGTCTTGATCACGACCCAAAATCACGGCTTTGTCGTCGATGCCCGGAGTCTTCCCGGTGAGCTCGTCGTGACTCATATCAGCCTTCATGACCAGAGCATAGAGGGTCTGCGGCACAAATATCTAAACGTCTCTTCGGTACAGTATGACCCTTTGACCTCTCCGGACTCGCAGCCGGAATTCTGCCTGATCGACCGTTTTTTGAGCGAGCTACAGAAGTCAGCGTAGGGGGAGCAGCATGAAGAGTTCTTTTAGAGCCACTGTCCGTCACAACAGATCCATAGCCCCCGGTATCCACGAGCTGGTCTTCGAAGGGCATGAAGCCATGTCAGAGGCTCATCCGGGCCAATTCGTGCACATTTCGGCCTCGGACGCGCTCGATCCCTTATTGCGCCGCCCCATGAGCATCTGTTCGGTCATCGAGCCCTATGACACGGGTGATGCTAAGACGGCCCGAGGATGCTGGTCAGTGATCTTTCGCGTTAAGGGAGCTGGCACCAAGAAGATGGCTAGCCTGCAGGCGGGTGCCGACGTTGACGTCTTGGGTCCGTTGGGCAGCGGATTTGTACTGCCTCAACGGCATGAGCAGCCCTTACTTGTCGGAGGCGGATTAGGGGTTGCCCCCCTCGTTTTTTTGGCTCAAAGACTGCAAAGTCTCGGGTGGCGCCCCCACGTTATGTTGGGTTTTTCGACCCGTGATGAGGTCATCTGCGTCGAGCAATTCGAGCGGCTGGGTCTGGTCACTGAAGTGACAACCGATGACGGCTCGTGGGGCGAGTGCGGACAGGTCGTCGGTCTATTGACATCCTGGTCGGGATCCGGGCCAGTCTATACATGTGGCCCTCTTCCCATGATGAACTGTGTAGTACAGTGGTGTAGACAACGCGGCCTTAGCTGTCAGGTCTCCCTAGAAGAGCGTATGGCCTGTGGCGTTGGTGCCTGTCTGTCATGCGTCTGCCCGATTCGCCCCTCGGGAGACAAATCCTGGATCTGGCAGCGTATCTGCAAAGAAGGTCCCGTCTTTAACGGTCTGGAGGTAGCATTCGATGTCTTGTGCGGATGACAGCAGCCGACGCAACTTGCAGGTCGAGTTGGCGGGTCTCGTCCTGAAAAATCCGGTCATGGTGGCCTCCGGTACTTTCGGTTACGGTCGGGAGTATGCGGAATACTTTGATCTAGGTATCTTAGGGGCCGTCATGGTCAAAGGTGTTTCCCTTGAGCCTTGGCCAGGAAATCCCCCTCCGCGAATCGCGGAGACTCCCGCCGGAATGCTCAATGCCATCGGACTACAGAATCCGGGGGTGGATTACTTCATCACCCACGATTTGCCCTGGCTTGTTGACCAGGGCGTCACGACCATCGTCAATATCGTGGGCAAGACGGTAGAGGAATACGCGGCCGTAGCTGCCAGACTCGATCAGGCTCCGGGCGTGGCCGCGCTGGAGGTCAACATATCCTGCCCTAATGTCAAGGAAGGCGGCATTGCCTTTGGCACCGATCCTCAGATGGCGGCAGACGTTATAGCTGCCGTAGCGGACAGCACCGAGCTGCCCGTGATCGCCAAACTGTCTCCCAATGTGACGGATATTACGGCGATCGCCAAAGCGGTTGCGGACGCGGGGGCCGACATCATCAGCTTGATCAACACTTTGCTTGGCATGAGCATCGATGTGGATCGACGCAAACCCGTCTTGGCCAATGTGATGGGCGGACTGTCGGGCCCGGCAATCCGTCCCGTCGCCGTGCGTATGGTCTGGCAGGTCTATCAGAGTGTCGACGTCCCGATCATCGGCATGGGAGGGATCATGACCACCCGTGATGCACTGGAGTTCATCCTCGCCGGAGCCACAGCCGTAGCGGTGGGAACGGCCACTTTCCGCAACCCTACGGCGGCAGTGGAGATCATACAGGGCTTAGCCGACTACTGCGAGCAACATGGTCTTTCTATCCGCCGATTGGTGGGAGCCGCGCATAGAGGACTCAGCAGATAGGATAAGACGTAAGCAAACCACAAAGGGCATGGAGGAAATCAGTATGGTGAATGACGACGTCCGCAGCATTTTCCTTAAAACCGGAGCCTTGTTGTCCGGCCATTTCGTCCTCACTTCCGGATTGCATAGCGACACCTACTTGGAGAAATTCGCCGTCCTCCAGTATCCTGAGCTGACACAGAGACTGTGCGACATGATAGCGGCCCGCTTCGCCGATGATAATGTACAAGTCGTGATAGGTCCGGCAACAGGAGGCATTTTGCTGGCTCATGGAGTGGGCAAGGCACTGGGCACCAGAGCCATCTTCTCCGAGCGCGAAGCGGGGCGAATGACGTTGCGCCGCGGTTTTGCCATCGCTCCAGGGGAACGCGTGCTGGTCGTCGAAGATGTAGTGACGACGGGCGGCTCAGTGCAAGAAGTCCTCGATCTTGTCAAGGACTGTCAGGGCCATCTCGTAGGAGTCGGCTACTTGGTGGATCGCAGTGGCGGAAAAGCCGATTTCGGGGTAAGAGCCGAGCCTCTCATGCGCCTCGAAGCGCAGGCGTGGCCGGCGCAGGAGTGCCCCTTATGTGCGGCCAATCAGCCGTTTACAAGTCGTGGCAGCCGACACCTGTAGTGTCGCTCGGCTGGGGGGATGTAGAATGATGCGTCGCTATTGGCGACGGTGTCTGTTGTTGATAGCCGCTATAGCCCTTTTTTTCACGGGCAAGATCATCTGGGTTATGCTCTACTCCATCTTGCTCGTGTACTGGGGCGCTCGCTTCATCACACGAAAAGGCTTTGAGAACTTGATCGTCAAGCGCGAGGTCAGCACCGGGCACCTCTTTCGGGGCGAAGAATTCGTAGTGTCGATACACGCGCACAACAGAAGCTGGGCGCCCCTGGTTTGGGTCTCAACCACGGACGAGGTGCCCCGCGGACTGTATGCCTTGACTCCTCGGAAAGCGGTATATGCATTGTCTCCGGGACAACAAGTGACGTTTTCGTACCGCGTCCAGGGACGCTTCCGAGGCGTCTTTCCCATCGGCCCGCTTCATGTCGAAGCGGGCGATCCCTGGGGTTTGGAGATGCTGCGAGGGCGAGTCGATCTGTTCGAGGAAGTCATTGTCTACCCTAAAGTGCATCATCTGTCCGATCTCGGTCTGCCTTCGAGTCTACCTATCGGCGAAGTGCAAACTCGACAGCGCTTTTTCGAAGATCCGGCCCGTACCTCCGGAGTTCGCGAATACCAGCCCGGGGATCCCCTCAAACGTATGCATTGGAAGGCGAGTGCTCGCAGCGGGCGATTGCACGTGAGGGAGTACGAACCCACCATTGCTTTGGAGACCACCATCTTTTTGGATCTGAACGAGGAAGCCTACGACGTACATTCGATCGACCACTCTAGCGAGTTTTCCATCGAAGTAGCGGCCTCGCTAGCCTACTTCCTGCACAGACAAAGACAGCCGGTCGGCCTGGTAACCAACGGCCGCGACGGGCCTCCGGTGGCGGGAAGCAGCAATCTAAACCCTATTCGTATATCGAGCCGCAAGGGCGCCTCTCAGTTGATGAAGATTATGGAAGCTTTGGCCCGGGTGCAAGTTCATCGTGGCAAGCCCATGGATCAGCTTCTCACTGACGAGGGCCGACAACTTCCCTGGGCGTCGACAATTCTCGTCATCACCCCGATCGATTCGCCCGGTATCGTGAAGGCACTGGTTTCCTTGCGGCATTCCGGTTATCTCATCACCGTGTTCTTGATCGGCGATCGGGTATTACACCCAGGTTTTCTCACCCATCCGCCGATGCCGGGGTTGACCTTTCTTCGTTGTCGGCATTCCGGCGAACTCGACGCCTTGGGAAGCCGAAGGAATGCCGGGTAGTCGTCGATCAGCGCTGGAAGGATGTGTTGTCAGAATGAACAAGCCACTGGTCGGAATCGTCATGGGCAGTGATTCGGATTGGTCTGTCATGGAGAAAGCCGCTAAGACTCTCGTCGAGCTGCGCGTCCCTTCAGAAGTACGGGTGTTGTCGGCACATCGCACACCTGAAGCGGCAGCCTCCTACGCAAAACAAGCCGCTGAAAGAGGGCTGCGGGTCCTTATCGCCGGGGCCGGCAGGGCGGCTCATCTTCCGGGGGTGTTGGCCAGCTACACCGTTCTGCCTGTCATCGGCGTTCCCATCTCCGGCGGCGCCTTAGCCGGCGTCGACGCTTTGTACGCCATCGTACAGATGCCTTCCGGAGTTCCCGTGGCGACCATGGCTATCGACGGAGCGCAAAATGCCGCTCTGTTTGCCGTACAGATACTGGCCCTGACGGACGATCAACTCCGTCAGCGCCTTTTGGAGTTCCGACAGAACATGGCCCATGAAGTACTCAGCAAAGACGCGAAGCTGAACCGAACATTTTCGCAGGATTTTCTGTAACGTTCGGGTTTTGTTCTTGACCAGGCCTTCATGTCTCTGTTAAGATAGAATCGATTCAGTTAAACACGAACATTAGGAGGCTAGAGCGTGCAGCGTGACATCTTCGCTTCTATCAGCCCTTTGGATCATCGCTACTACGCTTCGGCCCCTGATCTTTTTGAACGGCTGAGTGAGTATCTCTCTGAGAATGCCTACATAAGATACCAAGCAAAAGTGGAAGAGGCTCTCACAACGGTCCTGGCACGCCGAGGATTGTGTCCGGAAAGCGTAGCGCTGGAAGTCTCGCAAGCGGTCAAGGAACTCACTCCTCAGGAAGTGTATGCCGAAGAGGCCGTAACTCATCACAGTGTCCGAGCCCTGGTCAATTGTATACGTCGAAAGATCAGTCCCGAGGCCCGCCCGTTCGTGCATTTTTGCGCCACCTCATCCGACATTACGGATACAGCACGTGTGCTTCAATACCGGGATGTCACTAATCAGATGGTCATTCCCTATCTGAAGGAGCTCATCCGAATTTGGATAAGACTCGTGCGCCGCGAGGCCGACACGTTGCAGATAGGACGCACGCACGGACAGCACGCGGTTCCTATCACCTTCGGTTTTGCCATGGCTGAATATATCAGCCGTCTTGGCAATCGCCTCTTGGCCATAGAGCAAGCTACCGCTGCGTTGCGCGGCAAGATGGCCGGGGCGGTGGGGGCCTACAATGCCATCTCTTTGTTCTTTGACGATCCGGAATGCCTGGAGCGAGAAGTGCTGGCGGAGTTGGGACTCATCCCGTCAACTCATTCCACTCAGATCGTGGAGCCGGAGTACGTCGTGGATTGGGCTCACGCGTTGGTTTCCACACTGGGGGTATTGGCCAACATCGGTGATGATCTGCGCCATCTTCAGCGCAGTGAGATAGCCGAAGTGGGGGAGTTTTTTGAGGAGTCCCAGGTCGGATCATCGACCATGCCTCATAAGCGCAACCCTTGGAACTTCGAACATGTTAAGAGCATGTGGAAGGCTTTCCTACCGCGCATGATGACCCTTTATATGGACCAGATATCGGAGCACCAGCGTGATCTCACCAACTCTGCATGCAGCCGTTTTATACCGGAATTGGTCGCCGCAGTGGTGGCGGTAACCGAACGCTTGGTTCGCGTCTGTCGCCGCTTGGGAGTCAATCCGGTGCAAATGAAGGAAAATTTCTTGCGCAGCAAGGAGATGGTGATCGCGGAGCCCCTGTACGTACTGCTCGCCGCTCACGGTCATCCTGATGCGCACGAAGTCGTCCGTCGGCTCACCCTCGTGGCCGAACGCACAGGCCGATCTCTGCGTGCCGTTGTCGAGGAAAGCGAAGAACTGATTCCGTATCTGGATCGAATGAGCGAACGCCAACGCGAGGTTCTTCGTTCTCCGGAGCTTTATGTGGGGATCGCCGGGCAAAAAGCCCTCCGAGTTGCCGATCATTGGGAGACGACGCTGCAGTTGGGCCCATCGTGAAGGGCCGTCTATTATTTTCCGAGGGGAGCTGGTGATCTCATGAACATTGAAGAGATCAAAGCCGGTAAGCTCTGGCGACAGATGGGACTCACTGACGAAGAGTATGAAATGGTGATAGAGACTCTGGGGCGTGAACCGAACTGGACCGAGCTGGGGATGTACGCTGCGCTCTGGTCCGAACACTGCTCCTATAAGCATTCAAGAGCGCTATTTCATCTTTTCCCCACTGAATCAGAAAGATTGCTCGAAGGCTTGGGTGAAAACGCCGGGATTGTCGATATCGGTGACGGGCTTGCCATCTGTTTCAAGGTGGAATCGCACAATCACCCCTCAGCCATAGAGCCGGTGCTCGGAGCGGCCACGGGTGTCGGCGGGATACTGAGGGACATTATCGCCATGGGTGCCAGACCGATAGCCGTGCTAGATTCTTTGCGTTTCGGCATCCCCGACAGCCCGCGGACCCGTGAGCTGATTGCCGGCGTGACGGACGGTATCAGCAGCTATGCCAAAACCGTCAGTGTCCCCGCGGTGGGTGGCGAGATCTACTTCCATCCGTGCTATGAGGAGAATCCGCTGGTCAATGCCATGGGTGTGGGTGTCGTCGAGCATCGTCATATCGCCACCGCCAGCGCCCGAGGAGTGGGCAATCCCGTCATGATCGCCGGCGGACGCACCGGACGCGACGGCATTTTGGGGGCCAGTTTCGCCTCTGCCGAATTGGATGAAGCCTCTCACGAGCAAACTCACGCCGTGGCCATCGGCGATCCCGATACCGGAAGACGACTCATTGAGGCCTGTCTTGAAGTCATAGCCAGCGGTCTCGTCGCAGGAATCCAGGACATGGGTGCGGCGGGCTTGACCAGCTCTTCGGCGGAGATGGCTGCCAGGGCCAAGACGGGTATCGAGCTGGATGTGGCGCTTGTGCCTCGCAGAGAAGAGGATATGACCCCCTATGAGATCATGCTCTCCGAGTCACAAGAGCGCATGCTCGTCATTCCCAAAAAAGGCAGCGAACAACAGGTGAAAGCTATCTTCGCCAAGTGGGGCATAGAAGCTACGGTTATCGGTCGCGTCACCGACGACGGTATGCTTCGCGTCCTGGAAGGGGATGTCCTGTATGCTGAGGTGCCGGCGGCTTCTTTGTCGACTGAAGGAGCCCCGCTCTACCATCCCGCCGAGACTCTGCCGGCATGGGAAGAGGAATTGGCCACCCAACCTCTGCCGCCTGTCCCGGACGATCTGCACGGCTGTTTGTTGAGACTGCTGTCCGCTCCCTCGATCGCCAGCAAGAGATGGGTCTACGAACAGTGCGACAGCGAGGTACAAGGCAATACCCTGGCCGGACCCGGTGTCGCCGACGCTGCGGTCGTGCGCATTCCGGGCACCCGCAAAGCTATCGCCTTAACCCTTGATTGCAATCCCCGCTACTGCTATCTCGATCCGTACACGGGATCGGCGATCGCTGTGGCTGAAGCGGCCCGCAACGTTGTGTGTGTGGGAGCTCAGCCCCTGGCCATCACTGACGGGCTCAATTTCGGCAGTCCGGAAAAGCCGGAGATCTTTTCCCAGCTGCGGCGAGCCATTGAAGGGATTTCAGCTGCCTGCCGAGCTCTGGAGCTTCCCGTCACCGGCGGCAACGTGAGTCTTTACAACGAGATCGAGGGTCAAGCGATATATCCGACACCGATCATCGGTATGCTAGGTCTGTTGGAAGATGCGGAAGCCTATCTCACTGCAGGATGGCAACAAGAGGGACACATTATTGTCCTGTTCGGTGAAACCAATCAAGAGCTGGGTGGCACGGAGTATCTGTCGGTTATCCACGGCCTTGAGGGCGGAAAACTGCCTCAGCTCGATCTGGATCGCGAAAAAAGAGTGCAAGCGAGCGTTCTGCAGGCTGCGCGAGAAGGCCTGCTCGCCTCGGCCCACGACTGCTCCGAAGGCGGTCTCGCCGTATGCTTGGCCGAAAGCTGCATCATAAGTGGCAAAGGAGCGCGCCTCGCCGTCGATCTGGATATGCGAGCCGACGCGCTTTTGTTTGGCGAATCGCAGTCGCGTGTTGTCTTGTCTTTGGCCGAGGAGCATCTTCCCCGATTGCAGCAGATCGCCGCTCAGCACGCGGTGCCCTGTACGGTACTCGGTCGTGTTGAAGGGGATGCGCTGACGATATCCCTACGGGGGAACACACCCGTCCTTTTGAGCTGGAGTGTGGAGACGATGAAAGAGCACTACGACCATAGCCTGAGTCGCACAATGAAAGGTCAGGCCTAACGATGAGCGGAGTATTCGGTTTTTTTGCACCTGACGGAGGAGGAGCCGCTGAAACAGCCTATTTCGGTCTCTATGCCCTGCAGCACAGAGGCCAGGAATCCGCCGGTCTGGCCGTGTCTGACGGCCGACGTATCCGCATCCGCAAGGGAATGGGGCTGGTTACGCAGGTGCTGACCGACGAAGCGGTAGCCAACATGCCCGGATCGATCAGTATCGGCCATGTGCGGTATTCCAAAGCGGGCGAGCCTCACGTAGCCAATGCCCAGCCTCTTTTGGGCTTCACCCAACACGGTCAGCTGGCGTTGGCTCATGACGGCAAATTGACAAACGCACCGTCGCTGCGCCAGCGCCTGCAGCGTGACGGGGCAGTGCTGCAAACCACCACAGACAGCGAACTCATCTTGAACTTGATCGCCCGTCAAACCGGTGATCCGTTTGAAGAAGCCGTCGTCAAAGCGATAGGCGCTCTCCGAGGTGCCTTTTCCGTGGTCCTGATGACCAACGACAAGTTGATAGGATTCCGCGACTATGCTGGTATCCGGCCGTTGAGCATCGGCAGGCACGGGGAGGCCACGATTCTCGCTTCTGAATCCGCCGCTTTTGACACCATCGGTGCCGATCGGGTACGCGACGTAGAACCCGGAGAACTGGTAGTGGTGGACGCTCAGGGTCTGCGTACCCGACAACTGCAGCCTGCGCAGGCCGCTTTCTGTGTCTTCGAGTATATCTACTTCGCCAGACCCGACAGTCATCTGGCGGAGCGCAATGTGCACCTGATCCGGAAGGCGATCGGACGGCAATTGGCCCGGGAAAGCCGTATCGCAGCGGATCTTGTTATTCCTGCTCCAGATTCAGGGACTTCAGCGGCCCTGGGATACGCTGAGGAATCAGGTATACCTTTCGACTTCGGTTTGATGAAAAACAGATACGTTGGGCGCACCTTTATCCAGCCCACACCGGCTCTGAGGCAAAAGGGAGTGCGCATCAAGCTCAATCCCGTCAGTGCGCTCTTGAAAGATCAACGGGTAATCGTCGTCGATGATTCCATTGTGCGGGGAACTACCAGCGGCAAAACCGTGGAAATGCTCAAAGATGCCGGTGCGCGAGAGGTGCATATGGCTATCGCCTCACCTCCTTTCATACATGCCTGTCATTACGGCATCGACATCGCCAACACGGATGATCTGATCGCGGCTCACCGTACACAAGAAGAAGTGCGCAAGATCATCGGAGCAGACAGTCTGCATTATCTGTCCCTTTCCGGGCTGTACAAAGCGCTGCAGATGCCCGGAACGGGACTGTGTACCGCTTGCTTTACAGGCGAGTATCCCCTAGGGGTAGGAGAGCCCCAATCGACTTCGGACTTGTTGGAAGATGAGGAGTGAGGCCTATGTCCGATGACATGACTTATAAGGCCGCCGGAGTGGACATTGAGGCTGGCTACGAAGCCGTTCGCCGGATCCGAACTCTGGCCCGAAGCACGTATAGGCCTGAGGTTCTCAATGATATAGGTTCATTCGGAGGCTTCTTCGCTCTCGACGTTTCTAAGTACGAGGAACCGGTCTTAGTCTCAGGCACTGACGGCGTGGGAACCAAACTGAAGGTGGCCTTCATGGCCAATCGCCACGATACGGTAGGCATCGACCTGGTAGCCTATTGCGTAAACGACATCATCTGCCAAGGAGCTAAGCCCCTGTTTTTCCTGGACTATCTCGCCACGGGCAAGGTCAGCCCGGATCAGATCGAACAGATCGTCCGAGGCATAGCCGAAGGATGTCACCGGGCCAGATGTGCCCTGATCGGAGGGGAGACGGCGGAGATGCCCGGATTCTACGCCGAAGGCGAGTATGATCTGGCAGGATTCGCAGTCGGTGTCGTCGACAAGAAGCACATAGTCGATGGCTCAGCAGTCATGGCCGGAGACAAGATCGTGGCTATCGGCTCCACCGGACTGCAAAGCAGCGGTTTTTCGCTCGTACGCCGGATCGTTTTCGACACCATGGGCCTCAGTGTGGATGATTACGTCGAAGAACTGGAAGGCACTGTCGGCGATGTTCTTTTGACGCCAACTGCCGTCTACGCCGATGTCATCATGAGGCTGATCGAAAAGACTCCCGTGCACGGTATCGCCAATATTTCGGGAGGGGGCCTGCCGGAGAACATACCTCGCGCCATTCGAAACGACCTCCGACCTGTGGTCCGCAAGGGAAGCTGGCCCATTCCGCGCATCTTTTCCTTCCTCCAAAGGGGCGGGGGAGTCAGCCCGGATGAGATGTACCGCACCTTCAACATGGGAGTAGGTATGGTGGTAATCGTTCCTAATGAGGCGGCGACACCAACCTGTGAGATTATCGAGGCCTGCGGTCACCCCGCGTCTATAATCGGTGAAATCGTAGAAGCCACCGGTGACGATCGCAGCTTGCTTCTTTTGGATTAGTGAGGGATGTCTGGCATGCTGCGCTGCGCAATACTGGTTTCCGGACGTGGCAGCAATATGGAGGCTATCCTGAAGGCAAAAGCCTCAGGTGATTTGCCCATTGAAGTGGCAGTGGTGGCGACGGACCGCCCGGGAGCACCGGCCATCACCATCGCCCGACGTTACGGTGTGAATACTTTCGAACCGAGCCCTGAACAGGCGGGGGACAAGCGGACCTTCTTTTCGATCTTGACCCAAAAGCTGCAGGAGCTGGACGTAGATCTGATCGTCTTGGCAGGGTTCATGCGTATCCTGCCCCCTGATTTTCTTGCTCGCTATCCGGAGAGGATCATCAACATCCATCCGTCTTTATTGCCGGCGTTCCCAGGACTGAAGGCTCAGCGTCAGGCTCTCGAATACGGAGTGCGCTTCACGGGGTGCACGGTCCATTTTGTCGATGAGGGAGTGGACAGCGGGCCGATCATTGATCAGAGAGTGGTCCCCGTCTATCCCGACGACACGGAAGAAAGCCTTGCCGCCCGCATTCTCGTCGAAGAACACAGACTCTTGCCGGCATGCATTCGGCTATTCGCCGAGGGACGGTTGCGGATCGAAGGTCGCCGAGTGCGCATCCTTCCCCCGACAGAGACGAGGTGAAGAGAAATGAAACGCAGAGCGCTGATCAGTGTCTTTGACAAAAAGGGTGTCGTGGACTTCGCAAAGGGTCTGGTAGAGCTGAACTTCGAAATAGTCTCCACGGGAGGCACCTACGAGACTCTGCGCCGGGCGGACATTCCGGTGACCTACATCAGTGATGTTACGGGTTTCCCTGAAATCCTCGAAGGCCGCGTCAAGACACTTCACCCGGCGATCCACGCCGGTATTTTGGCTAAGCGGGCGATTCCCGCTCATACACAGGAGCTGGCGGAACAGTCCATCGCTCCGATTGACGTCGTAGCGGTCAATCTCTATCCTTTTGTCGCCACCGTCGCTCGAGCTGATGCCACCTTGGACGACGCCCTGGAAAACATCGACATCGGCGGGCCGACTATGGTACGAGCTGCAGCTAAGAATCATCCCGATGTCGTAGTTGTCGTCAATCCGAAGCGTTACGAACAGGTGCTGTCGTGGCTGCGGGAGGGAGGGCCGTCTCCAGCTGAGCGTTTGATGTTGGCCCAGGAAGCCTTCGCCCACACCGCTGAATATGATGCGGCTATCAGCAGCTATCTTCGAAGTCTGACCGTGCCGCAAGAGACCGATGAGATCTTTCCTGAACAGTTGCAATTGAACTTCCGCCTGCAACAGCATCTTCGCTACGGCGAGAATCCGCACCAAAAAGCCGCTTTTTACAGAGAAGAAGGGTGGCGCAACGGTTCCACGTTGGCGACTGCCCGCCAGCTACATGGAAAGGAACTCTCATTCAACAACATCAACGATGCCGCGGCCGCGGTTGAGATGATCAGAGGTTTCAACCGGCCGGCGGTGGTCGCCGTGAAACATACCAATCCTTGCGGTCTCGCCGTGGCGGAAGAACTCAGTGTGGCGTATCAGAAGGCCTATGAAGCTGATCCTGTCTCCATCTTCGGAGGAATCGTGGCCTGCAACCGGCCTGTTGATGAGAAGACGGCCACCTTGATGAGCGAGATATTCCTAGAAGTGATCATTGCGCCGGGATTTACTCCCGCCGCACTGGAGATCTTGCGCGCTAAAACTAACCTCCGCCTGATCGAGCTCAACCCGGAACCTCTCAAATCATGGCTCGACATGAAGCGAGTTCCTGGCGGTCTGCTGGCACAGGAAGCGGATCTCATTGACCTTGATCCAGGACAACTGCAAGTGGTGACCCGCCGAAAACCCAGCGACGAGGAGTGGGAGGATCTGCGTTTTGCCTGGCGCGTTGTCAAACACGTGAAGTCGAATGCCATTGTCGTAGCCCGAAGTGGACAGACCCTCGGGGTGGGAGCAGGCCAGATGAGTCGCATTCTCTCCGCTCAGATCGCCATCAACCAGGCGGGAGATAAGGCTCAAGGCGCCGTTTTGGCCTCCGATGCCTTCTTCCCCTTTGATGACGTCGTACAAGCCGCGGCGGCCGCAGGGATCACCGCTATCATCCAACCGGGGGGTTCCCGGCGCGACGCCGATTCCATTGCCGCAGCTGATAGATCCGGGATAGCCATGGTCTTCACCGGATTAAGGCATTTCAAACACTGAGGTAGGGGGCACAGCTATCCATGCAAGTCCTGGTCGTAGGAGGCGGCGGGCGAGAGCACGCGCTGGCCTGGGGTCTGTCAAAAAGCCCCGAGGTAAAGCAGATATGGACTACGAGCGACAACGCCGGTATTAACCGGTTGGCTCGTTATGTCGGCGGCGCGGAAAAGAGCATAGAGTCTCTGGCCCGCTGGGCTCAAGAACAACGAATCGATCTGACGGTGGTGGGACCCGAGGCGCCCTTATCTGAAGGCATCGTCGATGCTTTCCGTTCACGCGGATTGACCATAATGGGACCGACTCAACAAGCCGCCGAATTGGAAAGCAGCAAAGTCTTTGCCAAGGAGACAATGGTGCGGGCGGGTATACCGACCGCTCGCTTTGTGGTCTGCGACACGTCCACGCAGGCCAAACAGGCCGTCAGACAGCTGGGAGCACCCGTGGTGATCAAGGCCGACGGTTTGGCGGCAGGCAAGGGCGTCAGCATCTGTCATACGGTCACCGAGGCCGATGCCTGCATTGTCGCCATGATGGAAGAGCGCCTGCACGGTGAAGCCGGCTCGCGTGTCGTCGTGGAGGAGTATCTCACCGGAGAAGAAGTGAGTGTTCTGGCTTTTGTGGCCGGAGAAGAAGTGATATTGATGCCCCCCTGTCAGGACCACAAAACGGTCTGGGAGGATGACCGAGGGCCCAACACCGGGGGCATGGGTGCTTATACGCCAGTTCCCGCAGTCCATGAGGCGCTGTTAGAGGACATACGGCAACGCATCTTGCTACCGATCGTTCGAACCATGGCCAATATGGGACGGCCATATTCCGGAGTCCTTTATGCCGGGCTTATGCTTACCGATCGCGGACCTCATGTGTTGGAGTTCAACTGCCGTTTCGGCGACCCGGAAACCCAAGTGATCATCCCTAGACTGGAGAGCAGTCTGGCTGAGGTGCTTTGGGCCGTAGCCACTGATCGTCTCTCCGAGACGAAGGTGCGCTGGAACGGACATGCCGCGGTATGTGTCGTGCTCGCCTCCAAGGGCTATCCGGGCTCCTACCGAGTCGGCCTGCCGATAAGCGGCCTGGAGAAGGCAGCCGCCTACCCCTGTGTACAGATCTTCCACGCCGGTACACGCCGCGAAGGTGACACCGTGGTTACCGCAGGCGGACGAGTCTTAGGGGTTACGGCTTGGGCCGACGACATCAAACAGGCTGTTGACACAGCCTATGCCGCAGCCAATGCCATCGAGTTTCCGGGTAAACACTGCCGTCGGGACATCGCCCGCAAAGCGTTAATCCGCCAATAGCCGCTTCAGTTCATCACTATCGGGTGTGACATACGCCGTCTTGTGATGATCGTAGATGACGAAACCGGGTTTTGCTCCGCGCGGTTTGCGCACATACCGCCGTTCGCAATAATCGACGGGCACAAGGCTGGAGTGTCGCGCCCGGCTGTGTAAGGCGGCGAGTTGCAAGGCCAAAGCCAGAGTGTCAGGTGCAATCTCCGACGCTCCTTTTCGCACGATAACATGCGCTCCCGCAGCGTCTTTAGCGTGTACCCACAGATCGTCCGGCTTGGCCAGTCTCATGGTTATGAAGTCGTTTTGCCGCTGATTCTTTCCCACCAAAATCTCTGTGCCGTCGGGTGCCGTGACTGTTAAGTGGCTTGATGTTGACCGCTCCTTTTTGGACTTGCGCCGCGCACCGGGCACAGAGACCGGTTCATCAAGCTCCGCACGGATTTCAAGCAGTTCTTCCCGTGTACTTGCTCCTTGCACGGTGTTCAGAAGGTAGCGTAAATGTGCGGCCTCATCTTGCGCCATCTTGAGTTGTTGCTCCGCTTGTTCCCGGGTCTTACGCGCCTTGTGATATTTGCGGAAGTATTTATCGGCATTGGCCGCCGCTGATAGCGAAGGATCCAGTTCTATAAACATCTCCCCTCCTGCTTCGTAGTAATTGGGGAGGCTAACACCGGATGCCCCCTTCGGAATCCGATGGATATGCGCCAAAAGGAGTTCGCCACACAGGCGATAGTCCTCGGCCCGTTCACAGGCGATCAAAGATGCTTGATGAATCTCCACCCGGCGTTCCGCTTTGGCCAACGCTGTCTTCACGGAACCAAGGAGCTCGCTTCGCATACGTTCGCGATCAATCGCCTCTTGACGTTCCGTAAAAAACCAGTCAAAAAGAGCGTTGACGCTTTCAAAGACCCGTGTTGTCCCTTCCCAGGACTTGTAAGTCAAGGGCATAAGCCAAAAATTAACAGGTACACCCTGAAGGTCACAGACTCCCCAAGGCTCCATCTCACCGGTTTTGACCCTGTTCACTATGGCGGAAAACGAACTCCACAGTGCCTTGACTCCTTCAGAATCAAGCTCAGCCCTCGCTATAGAGATCGGCAGTCCTGCCCGGGCAACAACTTCGCGAGCGGCATCGGGCCCCAGACCGTGGTAGGAGTTCAAAAGAGCGCGGGTGATCTGCGTCTGGGCGGGAGTATGCCGCAGGTTAAACGAAAACTGTTCCTCTGTGACCGAAAAAGGGAGCGCTTTATCCTGAGGTGGAGGCGGTAGGTAAGGACGTCCGGGATAGACCTCGCGATAGCGGGATTGTTCGGCACTCACTCGCCGTATGCCGTCTATTATCGTCTGGTTCTCCGGATCGACAAGCAACATATTGCTGTGCCGACCCATGAGCTCAGTGGTAAGCCAGCGTTCGACGCGCTGCCCCGTCTCGTCGCGGGCCTCGAAACGTAAAGTGATCACCCGCTCCAGCCCGGGCTGTTCAACGGCAAGCAGACGCGCCGGCTCCAAATGCTTGCGGAGAACCATGCAGAAGTTGTGAGCCATCAAAGGATTTTGAGGGACATCGGCGTCGGTCAGGTGTACGCGCGGCTCTGAAGTATCAGCACATAGCACAAGCCAATAACTGATCCCCGGCTGACGCAATCCCAAATACACCGTGTTCTGATCAGGCTGCTGAATACGCTGCAGACGAGCGTTTCGCAACAACCCATCGAGTTCCCGTACAAGCTGATGGACAACCAGACCATCCATACCCACGGCTTTCACTCCGTTTCTCTCGCAGGAGACAGGACCTTGAAGGAGAAGTCTTCACACACCTTGCTACCTCATATCATAGGAGGCACTCCGTTGTCCAGACGTTTTTCATTAGCCAAGACGGCAAGCTTCCTCGTCTTCCTTGTTGTCATGACACTGACCCGTAGCGGTGTTGCCCAGCCGCTCAACAAAGCCGCCCGAGCATCCCTTGACATAGCCTACCAATTAGCCGGAGCCGGCATGATTAGATGGTCTGCCACCGCGTTTCAGGACGTTGTCAAAAACGCACCTGATTCCGTCGAAGCTTTGATGCTCGGTGGTCTGGCTATGTTCGTCATCGGAGATGAGTCCCAAGCCGGTGAGTGGTGGAAAAAGGCCGAGGCCCTCGGTGAGGAATCGGCCAGTACTTTGCTGGGAGACATCAAATTCCGCGAAGGAGATCTTGAGGGGGCCCAAACGGCTTACGAACGCGCCCTGGCCAACCTTCCGCGGGCGGCCAAGGCCCGAGTGGGACTGGCTTTGATCGCCGAAAAAAGAGGTGATCTTGAGCAGGCCATCGCTCAAGTTAAGCCGCTCATCGAACCTCCCGACGATGAAGAAGCAGAGCCCTATATTCCCATGATCGATGCCTACTACCACCTGGGTCGTTTCTATCTGGCCAATGGCCAACCCACTGAGGCCATGGACGTACTGAAAATCGGTACACAGCTGGATACACGACATCCGGAGATGCATCTCCTTTTGGCCATGGCCTATGAGGAAAACGGACTCATTGCCGAAGCCGTTCATCTCTATGAACGAGCTCTCCAGCTCAACCCGGACTTGCCGGCTGCCAAGGAGGGGCTGGAAAGACTTCGACGCTGACGCGGATAGCCTGCTACGCATGAACTCCTTTCTGGAGGAATAGGCATGACCTGCGAGGTTCTCACCATGCCGAACTCCTCACAGAAAGGAAACCGGGATGATGCATCTAGATCACCGCTGGCACACATTGAGCAAGGACGAAGTGGCTCGCCTGCTCAAAACGGACTGCGAGTCAGGCCTAACGTCGGGAGAGGCGCGCCGTCGCCTGCAGCGTTACGGTCCCAACAAACTGGCAGAAAAACCCCCAAAGCCCAAATGGTTGATCTTCCTACAACAATTTCAGGATTTCATGGTCATGGTCCTGCTGGTCGCCACCGCTGTCAGCGCTCTTTTGGGAGAAATCGCTGACGCCGCGGCGATCGCCGCCATTGTCATGGTCAACGCCGTCTTGGGATATATGCAAGAGGCCAAAGCGGAAGCGTCCTTGGCGGCTTTGAAGCAGCTGACAGCGCCTCGCGCCAAGGTCCTGCGTGACAAGCGCATCATCAATATCCGGGCTGATGAATTGGTTCCCGGAGACATAGTCGAAATCGAAAGCGGCGATCGTATACCGGCTGATATACGTCTGATTTCTGCCACTTCGTTGGCCGCCAATGAGAGCCCGCTCACCGGCGAATCGCTCCCCGTATCCAAGAGCTCGACATGGATCGGGGGAGGATCAGAAGGGCCCGGAGATCGTCAGAATATCCTTTTCATGGGCACTACTGCCGTCAGGGGACGAGGTCGGGGCATCGTAGTGGCCACGGCCATGAACACACAGATCGGGGAGATCGCCGGTCTCATCCAACAGGCCAACGAAAGCCCCACGCCTTTGCAGATCAGATTGGAGCACTTGGGTAAGGTGTTAGTCGGTGTGTGCCTGGCTTTGGTTACCTTAGTCTTTGCCGCCGGAGTCATCCAGGGTATGCCAGTGTATAAGATGTTTCTCACCGGGGTCAGCCTGGCTGTGGCTGCCATCCCTGAAGGCCTGCCAGCCGTGGTAACCATCGCCTTGGCTATCGGTGTGCAACGTATGATCCGTCGGCGGGGCATCATTCGGAGTCTGCCGGCCGTGGAGACACTGGGATGCGCGACTGTTATATGTTCCGACAAGACGGGGACTTTGACCAAGAATGAAATGACCGTTGTGCGCTTGGTTACCGTGGATCGCCAATTGGATATCAGCGGTACCGGTTACAGCGTCAAAGGCGAGTTCCGTGAAGGCGGTCGTCTCATTGATCCCACCCTTGATCCCGATTGGGCAACCGCTCTGGCCATCGCCGCTTTGTGCAACCACGCCCGTCTGTCCCATGATGTCCGAACAAACCACTCCGCTACCTTGAGTGTCATGGGGGATCCCACAGAAGCGGCATTGGCGATACTGGCGGCCAAAGGAGGCATGGATCCTGACATCGTGCGTCTGCGCTATCCGACCGTCGCTGAAGTGCCTTTTGACTCCTATCGCAAACGTATGAGCGTCATTGTTCGTTGGCAGGGTTTGCGCAGTATGGTCAAAGGTGCTCCGGATATCATCCTTGAACGTTGCACCCATATTCAGCGCGGAGGCCAAGTTCGACCCTTGAGCCAGACTGAACGGCGTGTACTCAGCGAAAAGGTCGCCCGCTTGGGAGCCGAAGCTTTGCGCGTCTTGGCGCTGGCCTATCGACCGCTGTCGGTCACCCAGGTCGCGGATCCGCCTGCCGAAAACTTGGTGGAACGAGGCCTGGTTTTCGTAGCCTTGGCCGCCCTAATGGATCCTCCCCGCGAAGAAGTGCCGCGGGCTATCGCTACGGCCGAAAAAGCCGGAGTTCGCACCATCATGGTCACAGGAGACCACAAAGACACGGCTCTGGCCATCGGCCGTCAGCTTGGCCTTCCGGCGAGCGGCGTAGTCACCGGTGATCAACTTGATACTCTGAGTGACGCACAGCTGGAAAAGGTGTTGCGCACTACCTCGATCTTTGCCCGTGTCTCGCCGAGACACAAGCTGCGCATTGTACGCGCCCTTCGCCGTCAGGGCGAGATCGTAGCCATGACAGGCGATGGGATCAACGATGCACCGGCGTTAAAAGAAGCCGACATCGGCATCGCCATGGGGATAACCGGAACCGATGTGACCAAAGACGCCAGCGCCATGGTGTTAGCCGATGACAACTACGCGACGATCGTCGCTGCTATCGAAGAAGGGCGCGGGATCTATGACAACATACGGAAGTTCATTCGCTATCTATTGGCCTGTAACGTAGGTGAAGTGTTGACGATGCTCTTGGCCACGGTTGCCGGCCTACCTCTGCCGCTTCTGCCCATTCAGATTCTGTGGATGAATCTAATCACCGACGGTCTGCCTGCCATCGCCCTGGGCGTTGATCCTCCGCATGAAGATGTCATGCACCGTCCTCCCCGCAGGGCTGACGAAAGCATTTTCGCCCGCGGGCTTCACCGAAAAATCCTGATCCGCGGCACACTGATCAGCTTGTGCACCGTAGCGGTCTTCACCGTGGCTCTGATGATCAAACCTTCGAATTTGGAGTGGGCTCAGACTATGGCTTTCACCACTTTGGTCATGTCACAGCTTTTTTACGTATTCCAATGCCGAAGTGAGTACCACTCCGTTTTTGAGATCGGCCTATTCACAAACCGCTACCTGGTCACCGCCGTTGCCATCTCCGCTGCGATGCATATTCTGGTGATCTATTGGCCTGTTACACGTCCCATATTCCACACAGCACCGCTTTCTCTGACCGATTGGCTGATCGTTTTGGCTTTCAGCGGCTGGTCCATCATCATGGAGGGAAGTCTGCATCTGGTTCGCAGTTACTGGCGCCGGTATGTGGCTGTGATCCGCGTCGCTTCATGACTCTCGTTATAGCACCTATGCAGGTTTACATGTATACTCGATCGCGATACAATAAAACCACATCTTGGCTGTCCGTCGAACGCTTGATTTGATCGGCTTTCAGGCCTAAGCGGACTCAGAGAGATCGATCATATGCGGCGATGCCCGTCGGTTCAACCGCGTGTGACCACCTCGGGTACTGATGGCAGGCAAAACCGGACAACCCTGAGTGTTGGCAAAGACAGCCGTCAGTGCGTGCAGCATTTCTCCGGCGGTTGTGCGAGTTTGAGTAACGACTCGCCTGGCGACGTCAAGTGTTCGAGCGCAGCTTTCCGCCGATGATCCTGCCCCGGAGATATCAGATCGGCGCGGGGCGATTCGGCCGCTTGACATCGATCACGGTGCTATCGGTTTAGGGGGAGTATTGTGCTGGTCTCCATGACTGGTTTTGGCAGTGCCGTATCTAGCGATGAAAAGCAACAGATTCGGATTGAAATACGCAGCGTGAATCACCGCTATCGCGATGTTGTGGTGCACCTGCCGAATCCTCAAACCGAATGGGAAGAGAAAATCCGACAGCTGGTCTGTGATCGTCTGCATAGGGGCCGGATAGAAGTCTTCGTGCTCATAGAGGACTCCGGCCTGCATGAGCAATCGGTCAGACTGAACGGGCCTCTTTTGGCAAGCTATGCTGCAGCTTGTAGGGAAGCCAGTCGCATTGTTGGGCCTTTGAGCATAACCTTCGAATCGCTGCTGCTCATTCCGGGCATGTTTGCCGTGGTAGAAAAAGACGACACCGATCTTTGGCCTAGTATCGAACAAGCCCTGGGCATGGCCTTAGATCGGCTGGTAGCCATGCGGAAATCCGAAGGGCAGCGTCTGCAACAGGATATTCTGGGGCGACTGGATTTAGTGGAACAGTGGCTTGAGCAGATCGCTGAGCGCGCTCCGAAGATAGTGGAGGAATATCGGGAGCGGCTCAAGGCTAGACTTGATGAACTTATTGCCACACCCGGGATCACGGAAGAGCGCCTGGCCGCAGAGATGATCATTTTTGCGGACCGCTCGTGCATCAGCGAAGAGCTTACCAGGGCCCGCAGCCATATAGTCCATTTTCGCCAGGCCTGCCAAACTGAGGGCCCGGTGGGGCGTAAGCTCGATTTCCTGCTGCAGGAACTCAATCGGGAAGTCAATACCATGGCGGCTAAAACCGCCGACAATCTGGCCGCTGATCTAGTGGTCAATATCAAGGCGGAGCTGGAAAAGGTACGGGAACAAGTCCAAAACATAGAGTAATAGGCGCGTGGCCGGTGTTACCCATTGCCGGGAGGTGATAGAGTCATGGCACTGCCGAAACTGAGTGCGGAAGAGAAACTAAAAGCGTTGGAGAAGGCTCAAAGCATCCGTAGTCAGCGGGCAGCTATTCGTGAAGAACTGAAGTCTGGTAAGATGACTTTACGACAGGTTCTGGAGCGAGCGGACGATGAAGTCATAGCCAAGATGCGTGTCACGTACTTGCTTGAATCTCTGCCGCATGTAGGTAAAGTCAAGAGTCGTCGGATCATGAATGAGATCGGCATTCATGAGAATCGCCGGGTACAGGGATTGGGCAAGAGGCAGATCAATGCTCTGTTAGAGAGATTCTGATCCCGTAACAAGATCGCACAGCCAAAGAACGGGTGTCCGATTGGCCTGCCTAGGGCCGCCTGATATTTGTAATAAGGGAATTTGCCAGTTTCCTAGAAGGAGACCTTTCTTTCGTTATGCAGATCAAAATGATCAACATCGGCTTTGGGAATATTATAGCGGCAAACCGGATCGTGGCCATCGTGAGCCCCGAGTCTGCACCGATCAAGCGCATCGTGCAAGACGCCCGCGAACGTGGTATGCTAATTGATGCCACCTACGGCAGGCGCACTCGAGCAGTCATCATCTGTGACTCCGATCACGTGATTCTCTCGGCCGTGTTGCCTGAAACCGTAGCGCATCGCCTGTCTGCACGCGATGATGCTTCGGAGCCAACATTGTGACTTCCGGGAGGCGTGGCATGAGCAGACAGGGTTTTTTAGTTGTGCTTAGCGGGCCGTCATCGGTTGGCAAAGACACGCTGCTTGAGGCTGTGTTAGGCCATATACCGGACATGGTCTACTCTGTGTCGGCCACTACACGGCCACCCCGGCCAGGTGAAAGACACGGCGTAGACTACTATTTCCTCAGTGATGAAGAGTTCCGGGAGCTTATCCGTAACGACGGACTTCTGGAGTGGGCGGAGTATTGCGATTACTTGTATGGGACTCCGCGCGCCTTCGTCGAGGAAATGGTGGCTCAGGGCAAGATCGTTATCAGCGATATCGATATTCAAGGTGCAGAGCAACTGCGTCGCACCATGCCCGACGGGGTGTTTATTTTCTTGATGCCGCCCTCCCTGGAGGAGTTGCGCAGGAGGATTATGCGCCGGGCGACGGATTCTCCTGAGGCTATTGCTTCACGCATGGCCCGAGCGGAAGAGGAGATGCACAGCATCGTCAACTATGATTACTGGATTTTGAACGCCGATCTCGCTCAAGCGGTAGAGGATCTCAAAGCCATCATTAGGGCAGAGAGCCTGCGCGTTAAGCGAGGCGGCTATAAGGAAGTGGGGGAGAGCCTATGATGAACCAACCGCCGCTGGACGTGCTTCGCGAAAGAGTGGACAGCCGTTATACCCTGACGGTTCTGGCCGCAAAAAGGGCACGTCAGCTGCTTGAAGGCGCCAAGCCTTTGATTGACTGTGATTCCGACAAGCCGGTGACTGTTGCACTCAATGAGATCGCCCGCGACCGGGTCGGTTGGGAACGCATCAGCAGCGATTCCGCTCGATAGGTCCCTAAAGCGTCTTCCTTCCATGAGATAAGAGTATCGGGGAGCGTTGTTTTAGTGAATTATCCCGTGGCGCAGGTCGTAGTAGACGTGCGCATCCGTGATGTTGACCGAGTCTTTGACTATGCGGTCCCTCTGGCGTTTGCCGATATTCTGAAGCCGGGTCACCGCGTCCTTGTTCCTTTCGGAAGGCGCTATGTAGAGGGGTACGTAGTCCGCTATCCCACCACGAGCAGCCTCACTGAGCTGAAGCCCATTGCCAAACTGCTCGACAAGCAACCGCTCTTGTCCTCAGAGCGAGTGGAATTGGCCAGATGGATGAGTGAACGATATCTTTGCTTGATGGCACAGGCATTCCAGTGTTGGCTGCCTCCCGGCACTGCCTTGCGGAGCTCGACCCGGGCCAAAGCCCGGCAAGAGAATGTCTACAGTCTCGCACCATCGGCTGGCGATAGCCAAAGTGTACTCGAAGCCCTAAGACGAGCCCCGCGACAGACCGAGGCCTATCAATGGCTCGTCGCCCACGGGGGAACGGCAACGGCTGCAGACGCTGCAGCTGAAGGAATCTCTCCCGCCGCATTGGCGGCCCTGGTCGATAAAGGATTTGTTCAGCGAACGAGTCGCGCCGTCAAGCGCGATATCTGGGGAGAACGCACGTGGCGGAAAGAGGACCATGCTCTCAGCCCGGCACAAAGCAAGGTCGTCAACCGTGTCGATCAAGCCTTGAACGTGGGCCGCGGTCAGTTTTTGTTGTTTGGAGTCACCGGCAGCGGAAAGACTCTGGTCTATCTCCACTGCATCGCATCGGCGCTGAAGCAAGGTAAGTCCGCTATAGTCCTCGTTCCCGAGATCAGTCTGACTCCTCAAGCGGTGTCCGCCTTCAAGGGATGGTTTGGCGACCAAGTTGCGGTGTTGCACAGCCGCCTGTCAGTCAGCGAGCGAGCTGAACAGTGGCAAGCCGTTGCCGAAGGTCAGGCCCGGGTAATACTGGGCGCCCGTTCGGCGGTATTCGCCCCCGTATCCAATTTGGGTCTGATCGTTATCGACGAAGAGCAAGAAAGCGCCTACAAACAAGAAGAAGCTCCTCGCTATCATGCCCGGGAGGTAGCCAAAGCGCGCGTAGAGCGCGAGGGCGGGCTGTTGCTATTGGGCAGTGCCACACCGAGTCTAGAGTCGTTTCACGCAGCGCTTAACGGTGAGTATGAACTGCTTCGGCTGCCCAGTCGAGTGGAAAACAAGCCGCTGCCACGTGTCACCGTCGTGGATATGCGCGAAGAGCTGCGGGCCGGCAATCGGACCATGTTCAGCCGTGAGCTGCAGATGGCACTGCATACTTGTCTGGCCCGGCAAGAGCAAGCTTTGTTGTTTTTGAACCGTCGCGGCTATGCCTCATTTGTGCTCTGCCGCGAATGCGGTGCCACGCTCAAGTGTGACAACTGCGAGGTTTCGCTCACCTTTCATGAGCCGCAGACCCTGACCTGTCACTACTGTGCCTCCACTCGGAGACTTGTGCCTAGGTGCCCGAATTGCGGCAGTTCCTACCTTCGCCCCTTCGGTGCCGGCACGCAAAGAGTGGAACTGGAAGTGCGGAGATTGTTCCCGCATGCCAGAGTGCTACGAATGGATGTGGATACAACCAGCAGGAAGGGAGCTCACGAAGCCATCTGGAAAGCATTCTCCAGCGGGCAGGCTGACATCTTGGTCGGCACCCAAATGATAGCTAAAGGATTGCACTTCCCCGGCGTCACTTTGGTGGGGGTTATGAGTGCGGACACCTCGCTTCATTTCCCTGACTTCCGCGCCGCCGAGCGAACCTTTCAGCTGCTCACCCAAGTAGCCGGTAGGGCAGGGCGGGGAGATGAGCCGGGACGGGTGATTATCCAGACCTATTCACCCGAGCACTACAGCATCCGTGCTGCCCAGAGCCATGACTATGAAACCTTCTTCGCTAAGGAGACGGCCTACCGTCGCCGGGTAGCCTACCCGCCTTTTACGTCACTGGCACGCATCCTGATCACCTCTGAAGACGATGAGCAAGCGATCAGTGACGCTAAAGCAATCGCCCGAGAGTGTATGGCTCACAAGAACGTGAAAGTCATCGGACCGGCACCTGCTCCACTGAGCCGGTTGAAGAATCGTTTCCGTTGGCATATTCTACTTAAAGGGGCACAGTCTCACGTATTGGAGGCCGGCCGCTGTGCCGTAGAGGCATCTATTGACAGCCAAAGCCACATCGTGGTCGACGTGGACCCGTTTTCTCTGCTATAGCCGCTCCAGGAGTGATATACATTGGCAAAGATGGAGATCAAGCTCGTTGATTCGCCTGTTTTGCGCCAAGTGGCCGAGCCGGTGACTAAGGTAACGAAGCGCACGATTAAACTCTTGCGCGACATGGAAGAGACCATGTATGCCGCAGAAGGCATCGGTCTTGCCGCACCTCAAGTCGGCGTCTCGCAACGTCTTATAGTAGTTGATATCGGTGAAGGGCCGCTGCATCTTATCAATCCCGAGATACTCTCGCGCGAGGGTTCACAGGTCGACGTCGAAGGTTGTCTGTCCATTCCCGACGTCTGGGGTTACGTAGACAGAAGCGAGCGGATTGTGGTCAGCGCGTTGGACCTGCACGGCAAACCCACTCGGATTGAGGCCAATGGTCTACTGGCTCGCGCACTGCAGCATGAGATAGATCATTTGGACGGGGTTCTTTTCATCGATAAGATGTTGGAGATGCCGCCGACAGAATCGACGGAATGAACGTGGAGAGGTTGATCTCATGCGCCTGATCTTCATGGGCACCCCTGAGTTTGCGGTCCCCAGCCTGGTCGCCGTCATGGAGGCCGGTTTTTCGGTTGTCTCGGTGGTCACGCAACCCGATAGACCCCGAGGTCGCGGCATGCAAGTCCGTCCGACCCCGGTGAAGGAAAAAGCCCTCGAGTTAGGACTGCCGGTTATGCAACCGGAACGTCTCAGCAATCCGAAATGGATAGAGGTCATATCTGAACTGAAGCCCGAGGTCATCGCCGTGGTAGCCTTTGGACAGTTTCTGCCAAAGGCGCTGCTGGATCTGCCTCCAAAGGGCTGCGTCAACATCCATCCATCGCTGTTACCGTTATATCGCGGAGCCAGTCCCATACAGCAAGCCATTCTTGATGGAGCAACGGAAACCGGAGTTACAGCCATGTATCTCGATGAAGGCATGGACACGGGTGATATTATCTCCCAGGTCAAGGTTCCGATCCACGAAGAAGACGATGCGGGTATCTTACATGACCGTCTGGCGAAACTAGGAGCAGATCTCCTCGTCAAGACTCTGCGACAGATCGCTTCCGGTACAGCCGAACGCCATCCGCAGGATCACGCGCTGGCTACAGTGACCAAGCGCTTGACTCGCGACGCTGGTCGGATCAACTGGCACGCAAGCAGCTCTAGGGTGGCGAACCAGGTAAGAGCTTATACTCCTTGGCCCGGAGCCTTCACAATGCTGGAGAATCGGCGGATTAAGATTTTGAAGGCCGTTGCCAAGCCTGATTCAGTTGAGGCGACTCCCGGTCGTATCGTGTCGATCTCCGATGACGGGCTGGAGGTGGCTTGCGGGCAAGGTACTCTTTTGATCACACACCTGCAACCGGAAAGCAGCAGGTCGATGCCTGCGTCCTCCTTTGTGCGAGGCTATCGCGTGACAACTGATACCTGCTTCACGTAAGAGCGAATGGAGGGATATTTCCGACATGTTTTGGCCTTACTATGACCCTACCATCGTGGTCTTGATTCCCGCCATGTTCCTGGCCATGTGGGCTCAATTGCGGGTCAAAACAACGTTCAGTCGCTACAGTCAAGTACCGTCGCTGCGCGGACTCACCGGAGCTCAGGTGGCAAGAAGCCTGCTCAATGCCGCCGGCCTATATGACGTGGCCGTTGAGCCGACTCAGCACCATCTGGGCGACCATTATGATCCGCGTCGGCGCCGAATACGTCTGTCTCCTCAGGTTTATTCGAGCACATCCCTTGCTGCCATCGGCGTCGCCGCCCATGAAACGGGGCACGCACTGCAACACCATCACAACTATGTTCCGCTACAGATTCGTAACGGCATTTATCCGGTCGCGGCCTTTGGCTCCAACGCCGCTTTTCCGTTGGTCTTGTTGGGGCTGTTGACAGGAGCAATCGGGCTCTTGAACCTGGGTATATGGCTCTTCATCGGCGCCTTGGCCTTTCAGGTCATCACACTGCCCGTGGAGTTCAATGCCAGTAGTCGAGCCATGCGACTGTTGAGTCAGAGCGGATACGTGCAAAGTCATGAAGCGGGTGGTGTGAGGGCTGTGTTGAACGCCGCTGCACTGACCTATGTGGCCGCTGTCGCAGTGGCCGTCAGCCAACTGATCAGGCTCTTCGTCCTTCGTGGTCTGGCCAGCCGTGACGACTAGCTCACAGACAAAAGGTGGGGCATGATGATAACAGTGCTTCTTGCCGATGACAACAAGCAACTGTGCGACACCCTAAGAGACCATATCGATGAACAGGAAGATATGAAGGTAGTAGGTATCGCGACCGACGGCGAAGAGACATTGGAGGCGTTGAAGCGCTGTTGCCCTGACGTTTTGCTGCTCGATGTGACCATGCCTCGTCTGGACGGACTGGGTGTTCTGGAGCGATTGCACATCGAAGATCTCGGAAAGCCGTGTGTCGTCGTGCTGACCGCCTTAGGCCATGATGATGTAGCTCAGAGGTTGGCACAACTGGGCGCTCGATACTTGATGGTAAAGCCTTTTGACCCGGGTCTACTGATAGAGAGGATACGTGAATCCGTCGCCTCGGAGCGTCATGATCCGGCTCTGATCATGCGTCAACAAACAGCCGCCCTATCCGTCTTTGAGCAGGAAAACCGGGTCACGAATCTGTTACATGAAATGGGTGTGCCCCCAAATCTCAAAGGATACGGGTACCTGCGCGAAGCCGTGTTAAAAGCGATATCCCGGCCGGCGCTGCTGCATGGAGGGCTCACAACAGAGCTGTATCCGTCAATAGCAAAGAAGTACCACACCACGTCGACCGGCGTGGAGGCCGCCATCCGCCATAGCATTCGCGTTGCGTGGAACAACAACCGGCCTTTTCTGGCAAAGCTTACCGGCATCGCCGGTGTACCACGCAAGACCTTGCCGCCTAATTCGGTGGTTATATCCCGCCTGGTGGACGCCGTTTTGGGCTCACATTGACCCCTGCAAGCCTTGTCGGCAGACCTTGCGTGATTACCCACATGGAGTTGTCTCTGCCTGTTTCCGCTCCGTATCGTTGCCTCTTGCGACTGCCATACTAACGTCGCGGCAAAAAGGAGGGGACAGCACGCATGCCCAAGAAAAAGACGCCCAAAAGCGTCCAACGAAGGCAGGAACGTCAGCAACAACAGCGGCAAGAAGAGCAATTCGAAGTAGCTCAGGAGATGCAACCGTACCCACAGGGAAGCGTCAACTGGGAAGTATCAGAAGAGTTGAGCGAAGAGAGCCAACAGGCCGCGCAGCAGGCGCGCAGGCGGCAGTTCCAGCGCCAACGCAAACCTGAAGAGTAGAAGAATATGTGAGAATGCGTGAAGGATATAGGCGAAGCACCCGCTTTTGGGTGCTTCGAACAATCCAAGAGATAAAACGAGGGCTGGCCCAAAACCACTTCTGGGACAGCCCCGTGACTGGTCGGGGTGAGAGGATTTGAACCTCCGACCTCTGCGTCCCGAACGCAGCGCTCTAGCCAAACTGAGCCACACCCCGTCAGCTCAACCGTATGTGATTATACGTTGGTCGTGCCGTCGGTGTCAAGTCACTTGATGAAATTATCAAGCTAAGCGAGCGGATTGTTGTCGATGCCGAGGCGTTCGGTGGCAAACTCGTAGAATTTCCTCAGATTGTTCCGCAATCTCCGTGCATAGTGAGTGCTGTGACCGTTACCTCGAAGGAATAGAGTTACATCGTCAGCGGTGGCCCGGCCCGCTAGGAATCGCAAGAAACGACTGGCGTCTCCGACATAGGCCTCTTCGGTCTTGATACCTTGCTCCCAAAGGTATTCGGTGTAGGCGGTCAAAAAATGCACTCGCTGCGTCTTGTTCACACGGCCTCACCTCCTTACATGAGCGGATGTTAGTCTCTCACAAACGTTCTTCGACTATGCTGAGCCGTACCTGGTTATTATCGGAGAAAGGAAACCGCCGAAGAATGAAGAATTATGGCCCAAGTCCCTTCTGCTGGATTACGTCATCTTGCCTCAACTGGGAGGTCTTGAACTTGGAGGTGGGTTCGGGTTTGCCCAATATTTTAGGCGCTGAGATGGCAGAGATTGCCGATCGGCTTGTTTCCCTGGGTGAACCGCGGTATCGTGCCGAACAGATTCTGGATTGGATCTATAAGAAGTCCGTCTACTCGTTCAAGCTGATGTCGAATCTCCCAAAGGGGCTTCGCCAAACACTGACAGATCATTTTCATATCGGTTTGCCTCAGGTCGTCAAGGTACAGACCTCACGAGACGGGACCGAGAAGTACCTGTTGCGGCTGACAGACGGTGAACACATCGAGGCCGTGGTGATAAGAGAGGGCACCAGACTGACGGCCTGTCTTTCCTCCCAGGTCGGATGCGCCGTAGGTTGCAGTTTCTGTGCAACGGGTCTTTCGGGTTTTTCGCGCCATCTTTCGGCCGCTGAGATTGTTGGACAGTTGCTGGTTCTTCGTGAGCAACAGGCCCAAGAGTTGACCAATGTGGTGATGATGGGCATGGGAGAACCGTTGGCGAACTACGCGAACGTGATCAAGGCCATTCGCATCATGAATCAGCCAGCAGGACTGGCCATGGGCGCCCGTCGTTTCACCATATCCACTGCGGGAGTCGTCCCCGGCATCAAGCGTCTGATGAACGAGAACCTGCAGGTGAATCTGGCCGTATCGTTGCATGCCCCTGATGACAGACTGCGTGATCAACTGGTACCATTGAATAAGACCTATCCCATCGCGAGCCTAATAGCGGCCTGCCGAGAGTATGCTGAGCAAACGGGACGCCGAGTCACATTTGAGTACGTTCTGTTGCAAGATGTAAATGACTCATCGGATCATGCCCATGCTCTGGGCAGATTGCTCGCAGGGTTTTTGTGTCATGTCAATCTGATTCCGGCCAATCCCGTTGAGGGGCTGCCTTTCAGGCAATCCGTTCCTGAAGTGACCGAAGAGTTTGCCCGGATTATCGCTTCTCACGGCGTTCATGTGAGCATACGAAAGGAAAAAGGCGCTGATATCGATGCCGCTTGCGGTCAGTTGCGCCTTAAGGACGAGGTGAGGGCTTTTTGAGCCTGCTTTTGCGTGTGGAAAAATGGCTCGAAAGCAAGATTGAACGCTTTTTCGGCCCACGTGAATGTGTACAACCGATTGAGATCGCTCGTCTCATGGTTCGAGCCATGGAAGACCAGCGTCGTATCAGTGTACAACGAACCTATGTGCCCAATAGCTTCCTGATTTATGTCAGTCAAGATGATCTGGTCGAACTACAGACCTTCGCCCACACCCTTGAACAGGACTTGGCCAATCATGTAAAGGCGGCCGCTCGACGGCATAATTTGGCTTTCCCCGGTCCGGTCAGTGTAGATTTTAGAGCGGACAGTGAACTGAATCGGGGACAAGCGCGTGTTCAAGCCCAGTTTGTCGAAGGCGACGAGATTGACGATGTCTATGCATATAAAGAAGAGGAGCCTTCCGTTCCCGGAATTCCTGAGGAGACCATGGTTTCCATGGACAAAACCAAAGGATACAAGAATCTCGTCACCGACAGACCTGTCATCTGGCGCGTTACAGTAGATGAAGGTCCTGACGCGGGAGCCGCCTTTAGTGTTCGTTTGCCAGCCACCATCGGCAGACGCCAAGGTTGTGACATTCAACTCCGTGATCCCAAGGTATCCCGTGTTCATGCTCGGTTGGAGATGGGGGCGGAGTCGCCCGTGATCATCGACGCGGACAGCACCAATGGTACCAGACTCAACGGCAGACTCGTGCGACGGGCTTCTGTGGGACCTGAGGATCGAATAGAAATAGGAGCCACACGGCTGAAGATCGCCCCGGCGGGAGGAGAGTAACATCGAACAGCTCTATTGGATGGGCAGACTAGCGATGTCAGCTCTGCTTTTCGTATTCCTGTTGCATTTGGCTGTGGTTTTGGCGCGCTCAGCAGTCGTTTCGGGCGCGTCACAGCCGTCGCGCAAGCATAAAGACGGGTTGACGCTTCGCTTGTTACAAGGTAACCATCGGGTGTGGGTGAAAGGTGCTCATGGGGAGCAGCCTCTTGAAGTGGGAAGCATTGTGACTTCCATGAACGAGCTTTCTTTGGGCAGGGCCCCAGGGAACGATATCCGGCTCGAAGACCCGTTTTCCTCCGCGTTCCACGCTCGTATCCGCAGGCAGCGTCAGGGCTTTCTTATAGAAGATCTGGACACCACCAACGGCACAAGAGTGAACGGCGTGCGCATTCGCACCCCGGTGCGAATAGAAGTGGGAGACATCATTGACGTAGGCTCGACAAGCTTTGCTGTTGAGTAGACACTCCGCAAAGAGGCGTTAAGACGATGCTGTGGCGAAAAAAGGATATCTCTAAAGGAGTGTACGGCGTGAACGTAGGGGCAGGCACCCACGCCGGCCGAGTACGAGAGAAGAACGAGGATGCTTACTATGCCATCCCCCCCCTTCTTGCCGTGGCAGACGGCATGGGAGGACACGCTGCCGGTGAGATCGCCAGTCACTTGGCCGTGAACACGCTCGCCACTTGGTCATCGTGGGACGATCCGGAGACAGACCTGTGGCAATGCATTCAACAAGCTAATGCGGCGATTTATCAGTATGCCCATTCCAAACATGTCCGTGAAGGCATGGGAACAACGCTGACCGCCGTTCACCTCTCACAAGAGACTCTGTACTGGGCTCACGTAGGCGACAGTCGTCTGTATGTGATGCGCGATGGAGATCTCATGTTACAAACCCAGGACCACTCCGTGGTAGCGGAGCTTCAACGCAGCGGAAACCTCACGGAAAGCGAAGCGCGGTTGCATCCGCACCGTAACGTGCTCACCCGCGCCCTGGGCATAGACGAGACCGTGGACATTGACCGAGGCAGCCTGCAGCTGCGACACGGTGATCGAATTCTGCTTTGTACGGACGGTTTACACGGATGTCTGTCGGAAGAACACATCGCCCATATTCTGGCGGAGACGGATCAACCGCAGTTGGCAGTGACTAATCTGATCCGTCAGGCCAACCAAAACGGCGGACCGGACAACATCACTGCCATCGTAGCAGACATAACTGGAGGCGATCCCCGGTGAGGGTCAGCTTATTCGCCTTAGGTTTGGCTTGCGGCTCCTTGGCCCAGGTTCTCATGCATCTGACTACCGGGGAGTTACAAGGCAAGCCGGCAATTGCCCTCGGGCTATATGGCGCGTCATTCCTCTTCTTGTTCATTTGGGTCGGTCGCCGAGGAGATCCGTTTTTCCTGCCTACCATCGCGGCCTTGTGTGGACTTGGCGTGGCCGAGATATGGCGTATAGATCCAAGCAGGGGATGGCAACAGGTCCTGTGGATCGTATTGGGCACTGTCGTATACGGCGTTGCCAGCCGTTTCCGCAGATGGAACGCTTTGGCCGACTTGAAGTATGTTTGGGCCCTGCTGGCCACCATCCTGTTGCTCATCACCCTTGTCTTCGGTGCCGAGGTCGGAGGCGCCCGGGCCTGGCTGCGCATCGGGCGGTTTAGTCTGCAAACATCGGAAATCGCCAAACTGCTGGTGGTCATCTCGCTGGCCGGACACCTGGTCGGATCTAAGGAGTTCTTGGCCTCTCCCGGGCGTCGTATCGGTTTTATTCGCGTTCCTTCGGCCCGTCATCTAGGACCGCTGCTTTTGATGTGGGCCGTGTCCATGATGATGTTCGTCGGACAGCGCGATCTGGGCGGAGCTATACTGCTTTTCGGAGTCTTCGTTCTCATGCTTTATGTAGCCAGCGGGCGGTTCATCTACCTCACATTAGGCGTGCTGTTGGCGGCAGCGGGTGGAGCCGCGGCATACAGGACGTTCAATCACGTGCGTGTCCGGTTTTTGGTCTGGCTTAATCCCTGGCAATACTACGAGACGATAGGCTACCAGATCATTCAGGGCCTTTTTGCTCTGGCCGCCGGAGGCATAACCGGCACAGGATTGGGATTTGGCTCTCCATACCTTATTCCGGCCGCGGCCAACGATTTCATTTTCAACGCCCTTGTCGAGGAACTGGGCCTTGTAGGCGCGACTTTCATCATAGCTATGTATATGATTCTGGTGGCCAGAGGCCTGACGTGGTCCAACGCTCACGGCGATAACGTAGCCGCCTTGGCAGGTATGGGGCTGTCCGTGTTGCTGGGCCTACAAGCAGTGATCATTATCGGCGGAGTGACAAGACTGATCCCTGTCACCGGGATCACCCTTCCTTTCTTAAGCTACGGGGGTAGTTCATTGATCTCCAGTTTTGCTCAGCTGGGTCTGATTCATAGCCTTTCAGTCACAGCGCCAATTCCAAGCGACGAAACTCTCGCGTCGGAGGTGCCGGCGTGGAGGTAACCAGTCGCAGGGTCCTAATCAGCTTTTTGGCCATCTTCCTCGTTTTGGAGTTGTGGGTTGGCTACTGGTCGGTAATCCGCGGACCCGAATTGGAAACACATGCCCGCAACCCCCGGCGCATGGAAGCGCAGGCACGTATCCCTCGGGGAGGGATCTATGATCGCCACGGCGAAACCTTGGTCGCGAGTGTCTGGGAGAACAACGGCTACAAAAGACGTTTCAGCGGACCCCTCTCTTTATCCCAGACGATCGGTTACTATCATCCGCGTTTCGGAACATCGGGGCTGGAACGCACGTATGATACGGATTTGCGAGGCAGTGTTCTTTCGCTAGGCTTGTTTTCCCGTGATGCCGCCCGCGAGGGACTTGATATCATAACCACAATTGACACGCATATACAAAAAGCGGCTGAGAAGGCTCTGGCCGGTCGCAAAGGAGCAGTGGTCGCCCTCGACGCCGAGACCGGTGCCATACTGGCAGCCGCCAGTGTGCCGTTTTTTGATCCGAACAACATGACTGAGGATCTTTTTTCCGGCAGTCCCGGAGAGCCCTTGTTTAACAGAGCCCTACAAGGACGCTATCCGCCCGGATCCTCATGGAAGCCTCTGGTTCTTGCGGCAGCTCTGGAGACCAAGGCAGTAGAGCCGGACAGCATATTCGACGATGCAAAGAGCATCATCGTCGAAGGTTATGAGATCCGTAACTATGAAGAGAGAGAGCGAGGGCAGCTGAATCTGACAGACGCCTTGGCATACTCCTCGAACGTCATCTTTGTGCAAGTCGGTTTAAAAACCGGAGGACGGGCAATTGCTCAGCTTGCACGACAAATGGGTATTCTGTCAGTCCCTAAACTCGGCACGCCGGCGGTAGCAAGCCATCTGCCCGGTCCCGAGAGTCTTCAGCGAACCTCAGTGGTAGCGGAGATCAGCATCGGACAGGGAGAGACGTGGGTATCACCGCTCCATATGGCCGTGTTGGCGGCTACGATCGGTAACGGTGGTTACGTTGTAACTCCTTATTTGGTCCGGGCGGTGGGCGACAAAGATGTGGCGCCCCCTGTATTGCGCAAAAGGGTGCTATCTGAAGAGACAGTGAATTTCGTAGCGAATGCCATGCGCGCCGTGGTCACACGCGGCACCGGGACGCGGGCGGCCGTCCCCGGCGTCGCAGTGGCGGGGAAAACCGGTACGGCTGACAACCCGGGCGGTCGGGCACATGCTTGGTTTATTGGATTTGCCCCATACAGCGAAGGTGTCATAGCCGTAGCCGTGATAATAGAAAATGCCGGCGGCGGCGGTACGCAGGCAGCCCCTGTAGCTGCACAGGTGATAGAGGCAGCAGTGCGTAACCCCATGGGTAGGCGAAGGGAGGAAACGGCCATGCGTTTGCGCACGGCCGTCTATCAGTGATAGGTCAGGTTCTGTCTAACCGTTATGAAGTTCTGGCGCGGGTAGGCGAAGGGGGTATGGCCGTCGTCTACAGAGCCCGCGATACGCTTCTGGGTCGCATGGTGGCGCTCAAGGTGCTGCGTTCTCAATATGCAAGCGACCTGGAGTTTGTCGAGCGTTTCCGGCGCGAGGCTCAGACAGCTGCCAGTCTTTCCCATCCCAATGTGGTCAATATTTACGATGTGGGCCAACAAGACGATACATACTTCATCGTCATGGAGTACGTTGAAGGTCGCAATCTGAAGGAGATCATCCGTCAGGAAGGCCCTCTGCCGAATCGGACCGCCGTTGTTTTTGCGCGGGAGATCTGTCGCGCCCTGGAGGCTGCTCATCGCCTCAATCTGACACACCGCGACGTTAAGCCTCACAACATCCTCATCACATCTGACGGGCGAGTCAAAGTCACCGACTTCGGTATAGCCCGGGCGGCGGCCACCTCGTCTTTGACTCAGACAGGCACGGTGATAGGATCCGTGCATTACTTCTCGCCCGAGCAAGCCCGAGGAGAGTCTGTGGGCACGGCCTCCGACATCTATTCTCTGGGTGTGGTTTGCTATGAGATGGTCACGGGTACCGTCCCCTTCAGCGGAGACAGTCCCGTAGCCGTGGCGCTGATGCATATCCAAGAACAACCCAAACCACCGCGTCAGCTCAATCCGCAGGTGTCTCCTGAGTTTGAACGGATCATCTTAAAGGCCATGGCCAAGTCGGAGAGTGATCGTTATCCATCCGCCACCGCCATGCTACGTGACTTGCGTGCCCTCAGCGAGATGTATGAGGCCACATCCGGCGAGGACGACATCACCCAACCGATGACACCAGTAGATCCGCTCGCGGTCACTACGGTCCAACCCGCCTTACGCACCGATAGTCGCTCGGAAGCCAAAAAGACCGGAGCTGCCCGCAAGTCGGGATTGGGGAAGTGGGTGTGGCTGGTCGCCTTGATCTCTTTTTTGGGCGGACTGCTGTGGGCCGGAAATGCCGTACCTGACTTGTTGTTTCCGGAGGAGGTACGCGTTCCGTCAGTTGTCGGTAAGGACGTAAGAGAAGCTGAAATGATCCTCCGCGAACAGGGGTTAAAACTCGTTGAAGAAAGGCACTCCTACAGTTCCACCGTGCCCGTTAATCATATTATCGCTCAGGATCCTCCTGAGAATCGCCGGGTACGCACCGGACGCAGTGTGTTCGTTGTGGTCAGCCTGGGCCTTGAGTATGTCTCAGTACCGGACATAATAGGCCTCTCATTGAATGAGGCCAGAAACCGCCTGGTCCAAGCCGGGCTGACGACGGGCACTGTTAGAGAAGAAGAACACCCGGATTCTCCGCCGGGTACGGTATTGCGTCAGACGCCTGCCGGCGGCAGCCGTCTCGAGAAAGGCGCCGCTGTTGATCTGGTCGTTACACAGACTAGACAACAAGAAGACGTGGAAGTCCCCAATCTGCGCGGCTTGACGCTTGATGAAGCCGGATCCCGCCTCGCCGAGTTAGGTTTGCAGATCGGAAAAACCTACGCCGAAGAGCCTACGGCCGGGACCGTACCGGGCACCATCATTGATCAGAATCCGCCACCGGGCACCGTAGTGGAACCCGGCTCCAGCGTTGACTTCGTATACGCCGAGAAAGAGGGCCCGCTCACCGGTGGACTCCTTCGTCTGCCGAGCACGCCCCGCGAGACCACCGTTAACAGAGACGTCAGCATCTTGGTTCCGGAAGGACCGGACACGGAAGTAGTAGTGGTTGTCGTTGATGATTTCGGCACGCGTGAAGTTCACCGCGAGATCGCGAGCGGAGGAGCCACGTTGGTCATTCCGGTCAGAGCTCGAGGTGACAACCCCGTGGTTAGGGTATACATGGACGACAGACTGGTCAGAGAACTACCGCTTCGATAGACCTAGGGATCCATTGTCGTAAAGGAGGGTTGTTTTTGACATCTGCAGTTGTCACCGGTCAAGTTCTTCGCGCCGTAGGCGGCTTTTACCGGATCGCCCTGGCCGACGACACGATCGTTGAAGCACGCCTTTCGGGTCGGCTCAGACCCGGCGGAGCCAAGGACCAACAGGGACCGGTGCTTGCCGGAGATCAGGTTATCCTGGAGCACTCTTCGGCTATGTGGTTGATCACCGATGTCATGCCGCGCAACACCGAGTTGCGCCGACCGCCGATTGCCAATGTGGATCTGTGTGTGGTGGTGCAATCCGTAAGGGCGCCGACACCTAACATGGACATGATCGACAGGATCCTCATTCAGGCGTCTCACGCCGGATTGGACACCATGCTCTGTATCAGTAAGGCGGATTTGGGTGACGAAGAATCGATCGCCGCCCTTCTGAGGCCGTATGAGATCGCCGGTTATCCGCATGTCATCACATCAGCGATTTCAGGTTTGGGTATTGATGAACTGGCGCGCGCCCTGAAAGGGCGCATTAGTACACTGGCAGGTGCCTCGGGGGTAGGAAAGTCCAGACTGCTCAACGCCGTCTGCCCTGACTTCAACCGGGCAGTAGGAGAGATTAGCAAGCGCGCCGTGCGCGGCCGGCATACGACTCGACAGGTGGAGCTCTTAAAGCTGCCGTTCGGGGGTTGGATCGCTGATACTCCCGGATTCTCTACCCTGAGTTTTGGCGATATGACCCTAAGAGAACTGCCGGCCACCTATCCGGACTTCACTCGTTACGCAGCACAGTGCCGCTTTGCAAGCTGTCTTCATCGCGGAGAGCCGGGGTGCGCCGTGCAACACGCAGTAGAGGAAGGTCGGATCGATTCCGGACGTTACCAGCGCTACCTACGATTTGCCGAGGAGGTCGAAGAGCTTGAGGCCAGGCGTTACTGAGCCCGGTGTAATAATAGCACCCTCTTTGCTATCAGCCGACTTCGCTCATCTCGCGGAATCCGTGCAAAAAGTAAGAATGGCTGACTGGCTCCACGTTGATGTCATGGATGGTCGTTTTGTACCTAATATAACCATAGGGCCACCCGTTGTGTCTGCACTGCGTGCTCATACATCCCAGTTTCTGGATGTGCACCTAATGATTGTCGAGCCTGAGAAATACATCCAGGCCTTTGCCGATGCCGGTGCGGACGGTCTGACCGTCCATGCTGAAGCCTGCCCCCATCTGCATCGTGTGCTGCAAGAGATCAAGAGCAGGGGTCTCAAAGCGGGGGTAGCCTTGAATCCGTCAACACCTTTAAGTGTATTGGAGTGGGTCTTGGACGATCTTGACCTGGTTTTGGTCATGACCGTAAACCCCGGTTTCGGCGGTCAAGCCTTCATCCCGAACATGTTGGAAAAAGTTGCCGCCGCCCGAAAGCTTCTGGGCGAGCGCGACATCATCCTTCAAGTGGACGGCGGGGTAGATAAAAACACGGCTCCTGAACTGGCCAGAGCCGGTGCAAATGCCTTTGTGGCGGGCACAGCGATCTTTGGTGCCGAGAATCCTGCCGAAGCGTTGATCGCTCTCCGGGAAGCTGCCAGTCGCATCTAGGCCTATCTATCCATGACCATAGGCGGATTTTGTTTTCTAAGTATGGTTAGACACACCAACTGGGTTGACTCTCTTCATGGAGTCAGTTATACTTACGATGCAAGACCGTGGACCAAATGCAAACGGGGAGGTGAGCACAACGTTTCAAGGAGCCTGGTCAGAGGCTCTCCGCAGTCAGCGATGACTGCTCAAAAAACATATTCTTCCCTCACGGGCATGGCTGGTGTAGACAACTTAATAGACTGGAGCAAGGAAACCACGGTCCGCGGCATGCACATGTTCAAAGGGGCAGTCTTTTGGCTGCCCCTTTGAACGTACCCGGACGCGAGACGACCGGTTCCAATTCGCAGACCGCTATACGTGCTTATCTGTAGTCATGGACCGACGACTCAAGTCGTGGGCTTTCGACGGCATGTATCGCAAAAAGAAGATGACACTCACCTGATCGGCAAGCGTCATCCAACTCAGTCTTTCCAACCGCATATTGCCAAACGGATCTGCTAGATGGCACGAACCACCTTACCCGATTTCAAACATCTGGTGCAAACAAGAACGCGCTCCGGGGTATTCCCTCGCAATATGCGCACACGCTGCAAATTCGCCTTCCACGCACGCCTGGTCTTTCGGTTAGAGTGGCTTACGTTGTTTCCTGTTGTGGTTTTTTTAGCACATATGGCGCATTGCCTTGCCATGAGACATGTCCTCCCAACACTGCTTTCAGACTTTCTATCCGCACATTCACCTGATTCTAGCATGGACACGGATCCTAGTCCAGTCTCATAGAGATTCAACGCAAGAGGATTATGCCCCCTCTCCAGCGAATGATATCACCATTCTAAGCGTCCAGGTGATCGAGTGGAGAGACTAACAGCAGAATTGTTTCGAACAATGACTCATGCCGCCGCGGAACGATTGGAAGCGGAAAAGGCTCGAGTAGATGCTCTAAATGTTTTCCCTGTTGCAGACGGCGACACGGGAACCAACATGGCCCTGACTCTCCGAGCAGCTGCGGAGGCGGTTCTACAGTCCTCTGACAGTGACTCACTGGGCGAGTTGGCGGAATCTGCAGCCCAGGGTGCCTTGATGGGAGCCCGAGGCAATTCAGGAGTGATCCTTTCCCAGTTCCTGCGAGGATTTGCCGACAGCATAGGCGATCGTAAGACGGCCACCCCCTTGGAAGTGGCTCAGGCCTTCGTGGCTGCCTCACAAGCGGCGTACGGAGCAGTGGTGAATCCCGTGGAAGGAACCATGCTCACTGTCGGCAGGGAGGCAGCGGAAACGGCAGTGCGTATTGCCGAAGTCGGAGGAAGTCTGCAGGAAGTCCTGGAAGGTGCTTTGGCCGCAGCCTCAGTCAGCTTGGCCAATACGCCGAATCTTCTGGCCGCTCTGCGTGAAGCCGGTGTGGTCGATGCCGGAGGCGAGGGACTGGTTGTCGCTGCCCGAGGAGCCTATGAGGTTCTCAATGGCAAACCTGTCTCAGTTCCGTCTCCCGCGGGCGCGACATCTGAGGCGACGGTTTCGCCTTCCGACGCTCAGGATGTCGAAACCAATCAACCGATCGGTGAAGACGGCGATAATGAGATCACATATCGCTATTGTACGGAATTTGTCATCCGTGGACTCGGGATCGACAGGCGCAGCATAAAAAGAGATCTGTCCGACCTCGGTGACAGTCTGCTCGTTGTGGGCCATGATGAGATGGTCAAGGTTCATATTCACACCAACCATCCGGGTTTGGTCCTTGAGCTATGCGGAGTCCGTGGCCAGCTGTTCAACATCCATATCGACAATATGGAAGAGCAAACCCGACGGGCTGCCGAAAAGCGCGTCCCGAAGGCGCCGGAGCCCGCCGGCAAAGAGGATCGACCGCCCGTTGGGATCGCCGTTATCACGGTTGCCAGCGGTGCCGGATGCATCGAGCTTCTCAAAAGTCTGGGAGCTACATCCGTTATCGAGGGCGGCCAAACCATGAATCCCAGCACTCAGGAGATACTGAACGCCATTCAACAGAGCAACGCCAAGGCCGCGCTTGTGTTGCCGAACAACAAGAACGTCTTGATGTCGGCCCGACAAGCGGGACACTTGGCTTCCATTCCTGTCACGGTGGTTCCGACTCGCTCATTCTGCGAGGGAATCGCCGCTTTATTGCGTTTCTCACCTGAGGCCAGCCTCGCCGAGAACGCCAAGCAAATGGAAGTCGCCATAGATGAGATCGCTTGCGCCGAGGTGACCAGAGCCGTCAGAGATGCCAAAGTGAACTCCATTGAGGTCAAGGAAGGAGACTACCTAGGCATCAGCAACGGTAAGATTCTGGTGACGGGCACTGATCGGCGAGAGGTTGTCCGCCAGCTCGTTGCGGCTTTGATGAATGAGGACAGTTCGCTGGCTACACTCTACTACGGCAAGGATGTCGAGGAAGAAGAAGCACAACAGCTGGCGCAACAGCTGCAGGAGAGCCTCAATTTGGACGTAGAGATATATCGGGGCGAACAACCGGTCTACGAGTACTTGCTCTCTGTTGAGTAGACGAAGGAGAGAGACTAGGTGGCTATTCGCTTTGTGGTTGATTCGGCCGCGGATATTCCGGATCATATCGCTCGTACCCATGACATTGCTATGGTACCTCTCAGCATTCATTTCGGTGACCGTATCTACAAGGATCGGGTTGATCTGTCCCCTGAGGATTTTTTATTTAAACTCAAGAATTCATCGGATCTTCCGAACACCTCGCAACCGTCTCCCGGAGAGTTCCTCGAAGTATATGAGGCGCATTGGAAACCTGGAGACACTTTGTTTTCATTTCATTTGTCGAGCAAGTTCAGCGGAACATATCAGTCCGCGGTACTTGCTTCGCGGCAGCTGTCTGACCGTCAGATTCATGTCATCGATACGGGTCTGGCCTCTATGGGCATCGGCATGCCGGCCATCGCCGGAGCCCGCTGGGCGTCTCAGGGCGCTTCGGCTGACGAGATCAAGCATCTCACCGCGGAGCTTATCGCCAGCACCCGCAGCTATTTCTTGGTCGACACGCTGGATTACCTTGCTCGTCATGGGCGAATCGGCCGAGCAAAGGCTCTTGTCGGCAGCGTACTGAACATCAAGCCCGTGTTGTGCGTCCAGGACGGACTGGTGGACGTAGCCGATAGACTCCGCGGTTTCAACAAAGCTTTTGCCAGACTTCTCGAACTGGCTCTTGGCCATCTGAAAGAAGACGCGTCCTATATGTGTGCGATCATGGAAGCCGATCAATCTGAGCTTGCGGAGGAGATTGAGGCTACCATACGGCAACAGGCTTCATGTGAGTCTATCGAGATTATAAAAGCTCCGCTGGGCGCAACCATCGGCACTCATACTGGTCCCGGTACCGTAGGTATTGTCATAGGACGTCTTCCGAAGTCGTAACTGAGAGTGACTGGTATCTATGGCCGTGCAGACATCCGTGCATATTGACGAGCCTGTCACTGTCATACCAGGCATCGGTCCTGTTAGGGCTCGTTATCTATCGCAATTGGGGGTCGACACCGTTGGCGACCTCCTTCTGTTGCAACCTCGTCGTTATCTGAATCATCGTCGTGTTGCACATCTTGGGGCCTTGCGCCCGGGAGATCGGATCATGGTGTCGGGACGTATAGACTCTGTCCGTACCCGCAGCACACAGCGTCGTCGTACATGGTTGCATGAAGCCACGCTGATGCTCGAAGGATGCTGTCTGCTGTTGGTCTGGTTCCTGCCGACACCCGATCAAGCTCGCCTGCCAGTGCAACGGGGAGCCTATGTGACTGTCGCGGGCACGGTTTCACGCTGTCCACGGGGACTTCAGATAGTACATCCGCTTTTTCCGCCCGATAACGGACGTGAGGAGTTCATCATCCCCGTTTATCCGCTGGTGAACGGATTGCATCAAAACCAGATGCGCAAGTGGACATCGGCGGCCCTGAATAATACAATACCTCCCGCGGAAACCATTCCCGATGACATTCGCCGTCAACGTCAGTTGATTCCCTTGACGAATGCCCTGCGATGGCTGCATTATCCGCATGAGCCGGATCAGGTGACGCAAGCCAGACGGCGTTTGGCCTATGAGGAGCTATTGAGCGCGGTCATCGCTTTGGAGTTGCGCAAGCGGACACGGCGACGCTCCGTAAGCCCGTGCGGTGATGACGGCCCTCAGTCGCGCGCCTTTCTGTCATCACTGCCCTTCGAGCTCACGGAGGGTCAGCGTGCCGCCATAGCTGATATTCGCACCGATATGCAGGCAGACCGAACGATGTATCGGCTTGTTCACGGCGACGTAGGGGCGGGCAAGACGGTAGTGGCTATGTTCGCCGCTGTTAAGGCCGTGGAAAACGGCAGGCAAGTAGCCTTCCTGGTGCCGACGCGCCTGCTTGCCGAACAGCATTACGCCCGCTGGAAAGAAGCGCTCACTCAAGCAGGTGTCCGGGTCGACATACTCTTGGGTGACCGTAACGATGACCGAGTCAAACAGCGCGCCGCATCAGGCGAAGTGGATATGCTCATCGGCACCCACGCCCTTTTGAACGCGGATTTTGCTCGCCTGGGGCTTTTGATCGTGGATGAGCAACAACGCTTCGGTGTTGAGCAAAGAGCCCATCTTGCCATGCGCTGGCCCGTTCATTCCCTGTATCTTTCCGCTACTCCTATTCCGCGTTCATTGGCCTCAATTCTCTGGCAGGATCTCGACGTGTCGGTCATACCTGCTCCTCCGGCCGGTCGATCCAGGGTGATCACAAGATGGCTCAGACCCGAAAAAAGGGAGCAACTGTACACGTCCCTCCGCAACCAGATAAGCGCGGGCCGACAAGCATATATCGTATTTCCCCGCATAGGAACGGAGGCGACGATCGATGAGGCGGACAGACCATCGCCCGATCAAAAGCATAATCTGTCAGCAGTAACGGCCTATAAGAAGCTGACCACCGGGGCTTTGACCGATCTGCGCGTCGGCCTCGTGCATGGGCAAATGCCTGCCGAAAAGCAGGAGGAAGTCATGTCCGCCTTTCAGAAGGGGAAAATCGATGTCCTCGTCTGCACAACGGTGGTAGAGGTGGGTGTCGATGTCCCGAATGCCACCGTGATGATCATCGAAGGGGCCGAGATGTTCGGATTGGCTCAACTGCATCAACTGCGCGGCAGGGTGGGCAGAGGCCAGTATCAATCGTACTGCATCGCTGTAGCGTCACCGACGACGCCGCTGGCCGCACAACGCCTCAGAACATTCTGCAATACCCAGGACGGGTTTAAAATCGCAGAACAAGACATGCTCTTGCGCGGGCCTGGTGAGCTTCTCGGACAACGCCAGTCGGGCTACGGAGAGTTTAAGTTTGCTGACTTTCCCGCCGATTTAGACTTGATGAAGAGCGTCGTAGATGACGCCCGGGTTCTGTTACAGAAGGATCCGAACCTTCAATCCGCCGAAAACGCGGCGCTGCGGGAAAGACTGTTGGCGCGATACCCCTCGTGTCTGGAAAAAAGAGGTGGCGGATGATGCGAGTCATTGGCGGTGCACAAAAAGGACATATCTTGCACATGCCGCGCGGACACACATCGAGACCTACTGCGGACAGAGTAAAGGAATCCATGTTTTCTATCATCTCTGCAGTTGTAGCGGACGCTGATGTGCTTGACCTGTTTGCGGGTAGCGGGAGCTTGGCAATCGAAGCTTTGAGCAGAGGAGCAAGACAGGCGGTGCTCGTCGACAACCATCCGCAAGCTCTTATTTGCATTCGCAAGAACCTGGAGAAGACGCGTTTGACGGATCGGGCGCGGGTTCTGGGGGTGTCCGTCAAGAAGGGCATGCGCATATTGGCTGCCGAAAATCGCGCTTTTGATCTCGTCTTTATGGATCCTCCCTATGACAGAGGTTTGGTTGCGCCCACTCTGCAAGATCTTGTACAACACCGACTGCTCCGTTGTTACGCATTGGTCGTCGTTGAGCATACATTCAAAGAGGAAGTGCCTACCGACATAGCGAATCTGCCCTGTATCCGAAAGGAAGTGTATGGAGATACCATCCTGACACTCCTGAGATTCTGTAACGACAGGCAGATCAACAAAGGAGAAGAAGACGATTGAGAATCGCCGTATATCCGGGTAGTTTTGATCCGGTGACTTTGGGGCATTTGGACATTATTATTCGGGCATCGCGGCTTTTTGACAAGCTCTACGTAGCCGTTCTCAGCAACTCTAACAAGCGCGAGCGGTATTTCTCGTGGCACGAACGAGTCGAAATGCTACAAGAAGCGACCGCTGACTTGCCCAAGGTCCACTGTGAGAGTTTCCAGGGCTTAGCCGTGGAGTACGCCCGAAGCAGGAAAGCCCAAGCCATAGTCCGCGGCCTTCGAGCGGTGTCAGACTTCGAGTATGAGCTGAAGCTGGCCGAAGCCAACCGGCATCTTGCCCCGGAGATAGAGACAGTCTTTTTGATGACCAGTCATCAGTATTCGTTTATCAGTTCAAGCATCGTCAGAGAGGTCGCTCAGTTAGGCGGAAATATCGACGGCTGGGTCCCCCGTAACGTAGCTGAGCGAATCGCACAAAAGTACGGGCCACGCCGTGAAGAATAATGATCAAGGCCCTTTCTTGTGCGTAGTAGCCGCCAGGAGATATCCCACACACATTCTTCAAGGGAGGTAGCAGCGACAAGCTTGCACCCATAGAACCGTCGCTGTGTGGAATCCATGAATCGGATGAATCTCATCATTCTACTTGATCGTCTGGATCAGCTGATTGACTCAGCTCCGGAAATCCCCCTTACCGGGAAGGCTTTGATCGATGCAGAGGCGGCTTTGGAGCTCGTCGACAAGATTCGCAACGCAATTCCCGAAGAGGTGAAACGGGCCGAGTGGCTGGCCTCCGAAAAAGACCGGATGCTGGCGGAAAGCCAAGAAGAGGCCGAACGCATGATCCGAGAGGCTGAGGCTTATGTGGCTAAGATGGTCAGCGAATCCGAGCTGGTAAGGAAGGCAAAAGAGGAAGCCTTGCGCATTTTGGAAGAAGCCGAAAACAAGGCCCGGGAGACTCAAGTCGGTGCTGATCAGTATGCTGACTCCGTGTTAGCCAAACTGGAGGAACACCTTGACCGAGTTCAAAAAGTAGTGCGTCGCGGCCGCGAAGAGCTTCAACGGACAACCGGTCAGTCCGTCCAGTAAGGAGTGCGCCGAAACAAGTGGGCATTTCACTGGCCATGGGAACGGGAGGCGGGGAGGGAGCAGCGTACGCAGGGTTCCTATACGTTCTTTATCAGTCCGAAATACCTGTAGCGGGCATCTGTGCTTGCGGTACCGGCGTTTTTCCCTGTCTGGCCCAAGAACCCGCACACCTTGCCTATCTGGTTCACATATGGAAGCATCTGGACACATCGGGTCTCATTCCTGATCAAGAGGCTGTGTATGAGGCTCTGGTCACGTTATTTCCGACATTGCGTCTGGAAGACTGTCCGACGAGGCTGGCCGTATTGGCCTGTGACGTGCTAAAGGGACAACCGGTGTTACTCAGGGAGGGGCCAGCGGCGGCGATTGCCGCTTCAAGCCTTTGGTCAGCCAACGGCCCCTGCATCAGTAATGTGAACGGTTGTTATCTCTCCGACGGTTCCGTCTTCGGTGTTCCCGTAAACAGCGCTGCCCGGGTGTTCGGACGGCCAGTGGTAGCTCTGCGTGCCGTGAGACGGGGAAAGCCGCGTGCCGGTGTGCCAGAGATACTTATACAGGCTGCAGCCCACAGGCTAGACGGTGCCGCCGAAGTTGTCATCGACATCGAGGTTCAAAACGGACACGAAGACGATGTGGATGCCTGGTTTGATGCTGGCCAACAGCAGGCCCACGTCTGGGAGCCTATCCTTTGGTCGTTGGCCAAGGAGCGGGAAACGTGACGACAAATCGAATAAGCCGCCCGTATTTCCGTGTCCGGCTGGCCAATGTCTGAGGAGGTGATGGCATGAGCAACAAACGCTGCCTCCTGGTTGCAGTACTCATGACATCTTTTTGTATCCTTGCTCATGCTAATGCGTCATCCGTGTTGCTCAAACAGGGCGCGACAGGGGATGCTGTTTGGGAGCTTCAGTTATCGTTATTTCAACGCGGCTTCCTGCATATGACGCCCACAGGACTGTTTGACGCAACCACTCTGGACGCTGTCCGACGATTCCAGGAAGAAAACGGGCTGGTCATCGACGGGATTGTGGGCCGACAGACCTGGCTTAGTCTTCAGCAGGCCCTTTCTTCCAAACCACAACAGACCTACCAAGTGCGCCGTGGTGATACTCTGTGGAGCTTGGCCCGCCACTATGGCATCTCCGTTGAGATGATCGCCAAGGCCAATCGGTTGCGAAATGCAGATAGGGTGAAAGCCGGGCAAACACTGATCATCCCGATTCCGGAATCGGAAGCGAGTCCATCAGTACCAACTCCTTCGACCACTGACGCCGTAGCCGTAGTGCGTGCCGCCAGAGAACGACTCATACCTGAAGCACTCAGTTGGAGCGAGGTGCAAAGGATCTTTCCGCACAACACCGTGGCTCGGGTCATGGACGTTGAAACCGGCAAATCCTTTCGCGTCAGGCGCTACTACGGAACCCTTCACGCGGATGTCGAGCCCTTGACGGCTGAGGACACAGCGACAATGAAGAGCATATATGGTCAGTGGAGCTGGCAAAGACGTGCGATCGTCGTTGAAGTTGCCGGACGACGTATTGCGGCCTCCATGAACGGGGTTCCTCATGGAAACGGTGCCATCAACGACAATGATTTCGCCGGTCACTTCTGCATTCATTTCAAAGACAGCAGAACCCATAACACCAGGCAGGTTTGTCCCGATCATCAAGCCGCCATCCAGGCTGCCGTACGGGCTTTCAGCAGTGCGGCGGTAACCGCCACCGAACAGTCACCAACTCAAGACTGAGGTTATGGGCTGCCTACGACATGTATCTTGACCGCGGTGAGCATACATAACAGTATGAAGACCCCGAGAATCAAGGTCTTGCCTTTGATTGCTTAGGATTTCTCCATGAACTAAGCAACTAAGCCCGGAAGCCTCCTCGGGAAAGGGGGACCCTAACGCACACAGATACGTTCTCGGCTGAAGAATCCGGCTGAACCCGGTTTGTGACGACGTGATCCGTGTACCGCGGTCCCGGATTGCTTGACAGAGACAATGGCGCGTAGCTATAATGGCGGGGTGAGACCATGCGGATAAATATCAGCTCATTGAAGGATAAGCCGGGAGCCAGCCGAACAGTCAGTTTTTCGACCGACTCGCTGACCGGACTCGAGTGGGAGGAGCCCATAACGCAAAGCTCAGCGTTGGAAGTCACGGCCACCGTGATAAACACCGGGTCTGCTTTTGTGGTGCGCGGCGAGGTCCGTACCGAACTTGAGTTGCAATGCGCTCGATGCTTAAAGCGTTTCCGGTACCATCTGGTTGCGCCGCTTGACGAGGAGTATATCCCGGACACGAGCCATGACTACGCTGACAATGCCTTGGAAGGCGATGAGGACGATCAGTTCGCTGAATTCAGCGCTTTCCGCGGCGATGTGATAGACATCACTGAAGCAGTGCGTGAACAGTTGCTGCTTTCAGTGCCTTTGAAAGCACTGTGTACGGCCGATTGCCTAGGGCTATGTCCCAGTTGTGGCAAGGAACTAAGCAGTGGCGAATGTAGCTGTCAACAGGAAATCATCGATCCCCGGTGGGCTGATCTGGCGCGTTTGTTGGATCAACAGACCGACACGGGAAACGTCTGAGAGGAGTACGGACATGGCAGTTCCTAAGAGACGTCATTCTAAATCAAGAGCGCGGTTGCGCAGGGCAACGCAGGGCGTTGCGGCTGCCCCGATCATCAAATGCTCCCGCTGCCACGAACCGAAGCTTTCGCATCGTGTATGTGGTAACTGCGGTACTTACGCGGGAAGACAAGTGCTTGACGTTGAGAACGATACAAAAGCCGGGGCGTCCCGGTAAATGGCTGCGCCAGTGTATCCATGTCGTAGTTGATAACTACCTGAAAGGCACCGTGTCTGCGCGACGGTGCTTTTTTGCTATAAGCGCAATATTCTGCAATAATTGAGGAAGTGGAGCAGCAGTGAGAATCGCTGTGGACGCCATGGGAGGCGATCTCGCTCCCGATGAAATCGTCAAAGGAGCCAGTTTGGCTGCCCAATCCTTGGGCGTCGAGATTTTGCTCGTCGGGCAACGAGAGCGCGTTGAACCGATACTAGCTGATCTGCCCAGTAGCGGAATCGAGGTTCTTCATGCTTCCGACGTCGTCGAGATGCAAGATTTGGCTACAAGAGCTGCTCGAAGAAGAAAGGACACCTCCATTGCTGTGGCCGTCAGAAGTGTCAAAGAGGGGCAAGCTGATGCCCTGGTGAGCGCCGGCAGCACTGGAGCCACTATGGTGGCCACGCTTTTAGGCTGGGGTCGCATCAAGGGGGTTGATCGGCCCGCCATCGGCACGGTGATGCCGACGGTCAACGGGCGCTGCGTCTTGTTGGACGCCGGAGCACATGTCGATGCCAGACCCAATCACCTGGTGCAATATGCACTTATGGGATCGGCATACGCAGAAAGGGTCTTAGGTATCTCCGATCCCCGCGTAGGTCTGCTTAATATCGGTGAGGAAGAGACCAAAGGATGTGAACTCGTCCGGCAAGTATATCCTCGCCTTAGGGATTCATCCCGGATAAACTTCGTGGGCAACATTGAGGGCAGAGATATCTTGTCCGGCAACGTCGATGTTATCATCTGCGACGGTTTCGTGGGTAACATAGTGTTGAAGTTCGCCGAGGGTATGGCAAAGACAGTTTTTTTCATGCTGCAAAAAGCGCTTACTGCTGATGTTAAGTCCAAGATCGGCGGTTTGTTACTCAAGGACGCCTTGCGCAGTGTCAGAGCCAGTCTTGATTATTCCGAATACGGCGGAGCTCCACTTCTGGGTGTCGACGGGATATGCATCATCTCACACGGATCGTCAAACGCACAGGCCATCTACAACGCTATTCGGGTAGCAAAGGAAGCAATTGAGCAGGATCTGACCACGCACATCCGGACTCTGGTCACTGCTCGTACCTGAAGGACTCGATTGGCCATCCACCAACACGATTGGGGGAGTTGGGTACTATGCGAAAAGCGGGCATCTGGGGCGTTGGACGAGCTCTTCCCGAGCGAGTTCTGACAAACGCCGATCTGGAAAGAATGGTCGATACAAGCGATGAGTGGATCACCACCCGTACCGGGATAAAGGAAAGGCGCATAGCCGCTTCAAACGATACGGCGGCCGATCTGGCCAGCGAAGCGGCAAAAGCGGCGTTGGCCGATGCAGATGTCACCGCAGATGAGATTGACATGATCATCGTAGCCACAGTGACCCCGGACATGCCCTTTCCTGCCACTTCCTGCCTAGTACAGGCCCAACTGGGAGCCCAAAACAGCGCCGCCTTCGATTTGTCGGCGGGCTGCTCGGGGTTCATTTACGCGCTGGCGATGGCTGCCTCCTGCATTGAATCAGGCTTGTCTCGGCGGGTTTTAGTCATCGGTGTCGACATTCTCTCCCGCATCACGGATTGGTCTGATCGGACTACCTGCGTCCTGTTCGGTGATGGAGCGGGGGCTTGCGTTGTCGGTCCCGTCTCACGCGGAGGCATCCTGGCGACCTACATGGGAGCTGACGGTACCGGGGGAGACAAGCTTTATGTTCCAACGGCCTATTTCCGCTACTCGCCGAGTGAAGGTACCAGACCGGCAAAGAAGCATCATATCTACATGGCAGGTAACGAGGTGTTTAAGTTTGCCGTCCGCATTATGGGTGACGCATCGCTTGAAGTGCTCAGGCGCGCCGGGCTTTCTTCAGAAGACATTGCGCTTTTCATCCCCCATCAAGCCAACATCCGGATCATCGATGCTGCCGCCAAAAGACTTGGCCTGTCTTCGGAACACGTCTTCGTAAACGTACATAAGTACGGAAACACATCTGCGGCGTCGATCGGCATCGCACTGAGTGAGGCTGTGGATCAAGGTCGGGTAAATCCCGGGGATCGCCTCGTATTGGTGGGATTCGGAGCCGGTCTGACATGGGGAGCCGTGGCCCTGGAATGGACAGGGATAAAGGAGCGGGATTTGGCGTGACGCAGCAACGGGTTGCTTTCATCTTCCCCGGTCAGGGGGCACAGTATGTAGGTATGGGCCGAGAGCTCGCCGAAGCTTATCCGGTGGTTGCGGAGACTCTACGTGAAGCTGAAGCGGCTTTAGGCGAACCTTTGACTGATGTGATGTTTCACGGCCCAGCCGAACGCCTGAAGCAGACCTACTACACGCAACCTGCCATTCTCTCCCTGAGTGTGGCCATTGCTCGTCTGGCCACATCGGTTGTACACCCCTGCGCTGTCGCCGGACACAGCCTCGGCGAGTATTCCGCTTTGGTAGCAGCCGGATGTCTTTCTTTGAAGGACGCCGTGTGCGCCGTGCGCCTGCGGGCTCGTTTTATGGAAGAGGCAGTCCCGCCCGGCACCGGCATCATGGCTGCCGTGCTGGGACTTGAGGCGCAGCAAGTGGAAGAGATCTGCCAAGCCGCAGGCGGATTGGGGATTGTGGAACCAGCCACGTACAACGGAGGCAAGCAAGTAGTTGTAGCGGGCACGCTGGAAGGAGTGGAAACGGCGACGCGCCTCGCCCTCGAAGCCGGCGCACGTCGGGTTCAACCGTTGAACGTGAGCGGCCCGTTTCACTCCAGTCTGCTAGAACCGGCGGGAAAACGCCTGCGAGATGTCCTTCAAAAGATAAGAATGAGGCAGTGTGAAATTCCGGTATACTGTAATGCGTATGCCGCCGCCGTGCGGAATCCTGACGAGATTGTCGAAGTCTTGGTGAAGCAAGTAAGCTCCCCGGTACGCTGGGAGGAGACAATTCGGGCCATGCGAGCCGACGGTGTTACAGCATTTGTAGAGCTGGGACCCGGACGGGTGCTATCGGGTCTGGTGCGACGCATCGATCCTGACGTTGAGGTGCTCAACGTGGAGGATCCGGCGAGCTGGAGCAAATTCGTTGCATGGGCTGAAGGGAATGATGTAATATGAGTCTTGCTGGGAAGGTCGCCATCGTAACGGGGGCAAACAGGGGTTTGGGACGTGCTGTGGTGGAAAGACTCGCCGCTGACGGCGCCGTCGTCGTCGTCTGTGCGCGCAACCTGGATACAGCACAAAGCGTTCTCGCTGAGCTCCCGCAACAAGAACCCCGTGGCCTGGCCGTAACCCTTGATGTCACATCGACCGATTCCTGCCATGCGGCGGTAAACAGAGTGCTGGCTGAGTATGGGCGTATCGACATTCTGGTAAACAACGCCGGCGTGACACGGGACGCCTTGATACTGCGAATGAGCGAAGACGATTGGGATCTGGTACTTGACACCAATCTAAAGGGTGTTTATCGTTGCTGTAAAGCTGTATTACGCCCGATGCTGAAGGCACGCGCCGGATGCATCATCAATGTCAGCTCAATCGTAGCTATTATCGGTAACGTCGGTCAAGCTAATTACGCTGCAGCAAAAGCCGGTATTGTGGGCTTGACCAAGAGCCTGGCCAAAGAGGTGGCTTCCCGTAACATCAGGGTCAACGCTGTGGCCCCGGGCTACATAGAAACTGACATGACCCGGGCCTTGCCCGCATTGCAACGGGAAGAACTCCAAAAGAGCATTCCCATGGGGCGCACGGGTAGGCCCGAAGAGGTAGCTGCAGCGATTGCCTTTCTCGCCAGTGACGATGCCGCATACATTACGGGGCAAACACTGATTGTGGACGGCGGATTGGCCATGTGACCGGGCCGAAGATACAGTTGCCATGAAGGGGGTGACTTTGTGGACATTTTTGAGCGCGTACGCGAACTGGTAGTTGACCAGCTGGGCGTCGATAACGAGGAGGTGACCCTCGAAGCTTCCTTTGTCGACGATCTGGGAGCTGACTCGCTCGACATCGTTGAGCTGGTCATGGCTTTCGAAGAGGAGTTTGAACTGGAGATTCCTGACGAAGACGCAGAAAAGATTACCACTGTAGGAGCCGCGGTGGAGTACATCAAATCGATGGTGGAGGGCTAATCGGCGTTCACCTGTCGGAGGTGAGTTGTGGTGAAAAGGCGAGTGGTAGTCACTGGCCTAGGTGCCGTGACGGCGTGCGGTATTGGCGTTTCTGAGTTGTGGTCTTCCGTTGCGGCGGGGGTGTCGGGTGTTAAACACATCAGTGCTTTCGATGCATCAAGACTCAGTTCCCGAATAGCAGCAGAGATCACTGACTTTGATCCGACGGACTATATGGACCGCAAGGATGCCAAGCGCACGGACCGTTTCACTCAGTTTGCCATAGCGGCAACCCGACTCGCCTTGGAAGATGCACGCCTGGATTTAGACTCCGTGGATACTGATCGAGTTGGAGTCGTTATCGGTTCCGGTATCGGTGGCATGCTCACGATGCAAGAGCAATGTCAGAAGCTGGTGCTACACGGCCCGAATCGCGTCAGTCCGTTTTTCGTCCCGATGATGATACCCGACATGGCGGCAGGTCAGGTGGCCATCATCTTCGGCCTGCGCGGTCACAATTCGTGCACCGTGACAGCCTGTGCTTCGGGTACCAACTCAATCGGTGACGCACTACGGATAATCCAGTCTGGCGCAGCCGACAGTATGGTGGCGGGTGGAGCAGAAGCAGCGATCGGAGAGCTGGCCATGGCCGGTTTTTGCTCTGCCAAAACGCTCTCCACCCGCAATGACAGCCCCGAGCGAGCTTCCCGTCCGTTTGACAAGCTCCGAGATGGCTTTGTCATGGCGGAGGGAGCAGGCATCGTGATTTTGGAGGAACTGGAACATGCCCGCAGCCGGGGCGCGAACATCTATGGCGAAGTCGTCGGTTATGGATCAACCAGTGACGCGTATCACATCACCGATCCCGCGCCAGAAGGCGAAGGCGCGGCGAGAGCTATCAGACTTGCTCTGCAGGATGCCGGTTTGGAGCCGGAGAGCGTTGATTACATCAACGCTCACGGTACTTCGACGCCCAAGAATGATTATATCGAAACCTTGGCCATAAAGCGGGTTTTCGGTGACTACGCCTATCAGATTCCGATAAGCTCGACCAAGTCGATGACCGGACATCTGCTGGGCGCAGCCGGAGGCGTTGAAGCGGTCATCTGCATGAAGACCATAGAAACAGGCATCATATGCCCAACGATAAACTATGAAGTTCCCGATCCGGACTGCGATCTGGACTACGTACCAAACCAGGCTCGCCGGCACGACGTAGATGTTGTCCTGTCGAACTCTTTTGGGTTTGGAGGACATAACGCTGTATTAGTCTTTCGCAAGTACCACGGTTAGAGTCAGTTAGGGGAGGGTGGCAGGATCCTCTGACACACCCTCCCACGCGCGGGGGTGACGCATGGCTGCCTCGAAGACCAAAGCAGTCGGTGGGTTGCCCATTTCCGAACCGTTGCTCACCATGGCGCTTACCCACAAGTCTTACACTGCCGAGAATCCCGGAGCTGTTGATAACGAACGACTCGAGTTCTTGGGCGATGCAGTGATAGAGCTCGCGTACACAGATTATCTGTATCATACCTACCCTCAACGATCAGAGGGCGAATTGAGTGCCGCCCGGGCCGCTGCAGTGAGTGAGCCCTCACTGGCGCGCCTTGCCCGCACTCTGGGACTTGGCGCTCGTATTCGGCTTGGTCGCGGCGAGGAAATGAGCGGTGGTCGTCATCGCGATTCTTTGCTGGCTGATGCATTCGAGGCTGTGGTAGGGGCTTTGTACTTGGAACACGGATGGGATGTAGCCCGGAAGTTCGTGATATCACATCTGGGAAGCCTGAAGCTCCCTGTTACTACAGACCACAAAGGACGCTTACAAGAATTGTTGCAAGCCTCCTCCAAACAGACACCGTCCTACCACGTATTGGAGGAGTCCGGACCGGATCACGCCAAGACCTTTGTGGTTGAGGTCGTGCATAAAGGTCGACGTTTAGGCCGGGGAATAGGGCGTTCCAAGAAAGAGGCTGAGCAAAAAGCAGCTGCGGAAGCTCTGGATCGACTGCTGGCTCGTTCCTCGGACTAACGCATTCATTAACACCTCTCACATTTCTGAATCCCATGCAGGACAACGTCTCCGGACGATGAAATGATCATACACTCACACTAAACCAACCTTCAATGTGATAACCTACCTACTTGTGAAAAAAATCATCTAATATGTGGCGCACATCGCAGGAGGTAATGACATGGAGGAACTGAGGGTTTCCGGAACATCAAGGCCCAAAGCCGTCGCCGGAGCGCTGGCTGCCGTACTTCGCGAAGACGGAAGAGTTGAGTTGCAGGCGGTTGGCGCCGGGGCGGTAAACCAGGCGGTGAAAGCTATCGCCATTGCCCGGGGCTTTGTGGCCCCTAACGGTATCGATCTTGTATGTATTCCAGCATTTGCCGAGATCGACATAGATGGTCAAGAGCGTACGGCCATCAAATTCATAGTTGAACCACGCTGACACACCTACGATATCCAAGCATATTCCAGCATCCCATAGCATAGCCATGCTATGGGACAAGGGGTCACATCCCCTTGGGCCTGGCAAGGATGCCGGACGAGGAGGATCTGTCGATGTTCGACCCTAACCAGGAATCTGACCTGGCTATCCTGCAGCGTCTCGACCTGGATGAGGGGCGTGCCAAGGAAGAGATGGTCCTCAAGTATCTCCCCATGGTTAAACACATCGTAAAAAGGTATTACGCTCCCTCGCTTGAGTTCGATGACCTGATGCAGGAAGGATTGATCGGGCTACTCTCGGCTATCGATGAATACCGCCCCCAGGAATTCAATGTTAAGTTTAGTTCCTTCGCCTATATCTGTATCATCCGGAAGGTGTACAACGTCATCAAGCAAAGCAACGGTAACAAACACAAAGCTCTGAATACGGCGGTCTCCCTACAGAGTTTCGTCAACGTCGATGAGACGCGTACCGTCCTTGATCTTATTTGCGATGAAGAATCAGACTACGATCCTCTTAAAGCGATAGAAGCCAAAATAATAGATGAAAGAGTCGAAGAAGTGCTCAGGGCTCATCTCTCATTACTTGAATACACCGTGGCCTCGTATCTGCTGCAGGGATACACCTGCGGGGAAATCGAAGAAGCCATTGGTGTCAAAGCAAAGGTTATAGACAATGCCCGCACTCGGGTCAAGGCAAAGCTGCGGCGCATTATAAGGAATCACGGATCCTTGCTTAACCCGTCAGTACCGACAAAGGTTCGCCAGCGAAAAGACCTCTACCTGGACCTCAAAATGGGGAGCTAGCTGTTGCAGGTCTTGCCTAGGGGAGCGGCGAAGATAGTGTTTGTTGTTCATTGCCAAAAGGGGCCATAGTAGCGTGTATCTGAAGAGCCTTGCCATGCAAGGGTTTAAGTCGTTTGCCAACCGGGTGGAGCTTACATTTCTGCCTGGTGTGGCGGCTGTTGTCGGGCCTAACGGCAGCGGCAAGAGTAACATAGCAGATGCCATTCGTTGGGTCTTGGGAGAGCAGAGCGTAAGATCTCTGCGGGGGACACGTGTCCAAGACATCATCTTCTCCGGTAGCAGTATGCGGCGTCCCCTAGGGATGGCGGAAGTGTCGATATGTCTCGACAATACGTCCGGCTTGCTGCCGCTGGAATTCAGCGAAGTGACCATTACCCGGCGGGTGTTTCGCTCTGGTGACAGTCAGTTCGTCATCAACAAGACACCCTGCCGGCTACGCGATATTCAAGAACTGCTCTTAGACAGCGGCATCGGACGCGGTTCTCTTTCCCTGGTCGGTCAAGGCGAGATCGATACCATCCTCAATGCTGCTCCGGAGCAACGCCGACTTCTATTGGAAGACGCCGCTGGTATCACTCGCTATCGCACACGTAGAGAAGAGGCATTGGAAAAGCTAGCTGAGACAGCTGAAAACCTCGTCCGCGTAGATGATCTGATCGCTGAGATCGTCGACCGTCTCGAGCCGCTGAAAGAGGCGGCCGAAAAGGCCGAGCGATACCTGCAGCTCTGCTCCCAAGCGCGCCGGCTCGAGATAGCTTTGTTGTGCCATGACAAAAAACGCCTGGAACGCAATGCCCTACGCGAAACACAGGAACATGCCCTTCTAGTCGCCGAGAAGGAACGACTGACAGCCGAACTGAATCGAACACAGGACCTGCGCAGCAGATTACAGCAAGAGATCGAACGAATCCAAGACGAGATTGATGCCACGCGAGAGCGGCTTCAACTTGCTCGGGAGCGTGAGCAACAGCTTACGCATCACATTGAACTGGCGACGGAAAAGGCAAGCCAGGCGCAACGTGATTTGCAGCGAAGCGCCGACTCACGTCAGAAGTTGGAGTTTGAGATCGCCATGGCTCGACAAGCAATTGCCGAGACGACCAAGGCATTGGAGTCGCTGCGATCAGATGAAGAAAAGACTATCTCCAAGCTCTCGGTTATTGAACAGGCCCATGCACAAAGCGAGAACAAGGTGCGGTCCCTGACCCAGTATCTCGAACAGATGCGCCAACGTCTTGGGGAAAAGGAACGACTGGCAGCCTTGTGTGAAGGTGAGCTGCGCAGCGAACAGGACTCGGAGAAAGATTCAGACCGACGGCTTCAACTGCATCGTGAGCGTGCAGATTGTCAGCAACGTATCTCTGAGGTCACTGCAGAGCGTGAGCGGCTCAAGTCCAGATTAGCCAAGATAGACTCCGCTCTAGCGGAACTGCAACGATCTGTTCAAACCACCGAGAGCGCTTTGCGTGAAGCTACGGCAGAGAAAGCGAAGCTTGATGCCCGATACGTGGAACAGCTTCGCCTGCTCGGCGACGCAGAATCCCGTTTCAGGGTCCTGGAAAGCATGGCTGATTCCTATGAAGGCTACTTCCAGGGCGTGCGCAGCGTCTTGGCCTCTAAGCGCGAGATTTCCGAGGGTATCTTAGGCTCAGTGGCTGAACTCATCCGTGTGCCCTCCGATCTCGAGTTGGCCATAGAGATCGCACTGGGCAACTCAATGCAAAGCATAGTGACACTCTCCGAAGGTGACGCAGAAAAGGCCATCGCCTTTTTGAAACGCACGCGCTCAGGCCGTGCCACTTTCTTGCCTTTGGATGCCCTGCGTTACCGAGTTTTTTCTGTAGCGGAACGACAAGCACTAGCCCATCCTGATTTGGTGGGGATTGCCGCCGATTTGGTCTCCTGTCATCCACAGGTTAGACCTGCCTTGGATTTTCTTTTGGGTCGTGCGATCTTGACCCGAACTCTGCAAAGCGCACTCGCCTTGAGCAAGAAAGTGCGCGGCTTTCAACGTGTGGTGAGCTTGGAGGGAGACCTCGTCACGCCTGGCGGAGCGATAACGGGAGGATCATCGAGTCGGCACGCTTCCGGGCTTCTGTCGCGTCGCCGAGAGCTAGATGAACTGGGTGAGAAAATCGTCGCCCTAAAACAGGAAACGGCATCACTCGAGAAGGCGCGTATCGATGCTCAGCACCGCATAGACGTTCATGAGCGCCGCCTCGAGATCCTGAACGCTCAAAGGCACAAGGCCGAGATTGAGCGAACCGCAGCTATGGCTGATGCAACTTCCTTAGAGAAAGAATGGCAACGCCTCCGTGATCTGGACCGTCAGTTGACACTTCAAGAGCAAGAAATTGACAGGGTGGCCCGGAAACGCTCCGATCGTCTGGCTCAATTGCACGAGCAGTTGAAGTCAGTCACCGCCGAAATACAGTCCTTGCAAACTGACATGGCCGACATATCCGAACAGCTGGATCTGGCTGTTCGTCGTCGCGACGAAATACAAGCCGAGCTCGCTCAAGTCAGGCTCACAGCGGCGAAGATCTCTCACGAAAAGGAAGCGGTAGTCGTCAAATTGAGTGAATCCGAGCAGGCCCTGTCTGACATGCTTCGCCGTATAGAAGACGAAGAAGAGCGGATACGCGAGGCGAAGCAATCGCTCGCTCGACTCGCAGTCACACTGGAGGAGCATCGCCAACAGCTGACAGCCGCCCGTGTCGAATCCGGTGAGTGTCAAAAACAGCTTCATGAGCTTCGGGAGCATAGCCAAACCCTTCAGACGGAGTCGACCGCTTTGGCCGCCGCTGAAAAGGAACTACGCGACAGGCGTGATGAAACACAGGATCAGATTCAGATTCGGGCCGTGGCCTTGGCCCGTGTTCAGGCGGCGATAGCCAACATCAATGAAAAACTGGACGATCTGGATGCAGCGAGCGACGTTTTGGAGGCCTGTGAGATACCCGCCGGGGGAGTGACTGAGTCCCGGCGCAAGCTTGACCAGATACGCGCCCAATTGAGGGAGATGGGCAGTGTCAATCCCACTGCTCCCGAAGAGTACGCTAAGGTTAACGAGCGCTACCAATTCTTGCTTAATCAGCGTCAGGACCTGCAAACGGCTCGTCAACACTTGGAGACGACGATTGCTGAGATAGATGCTACGTCGGTCAAGCGACTTCTTGAGACCTATGAATCCGTTCGCAAGCAATTCACCAAGCTATTCCAGCGTCTGTTCGGCGGCGGAACGGCTGATTTGATCTGGACCAACGAGGCAGATCCCCTCGAATCCGGCTTGGAGCTGATGGCTCAACCGCCGGGCAAGACGATGCAACACTTGTTGGCCCTGTCGGGAGGCGAACGCGCCCTTACAGCCATCGCTCTCATATTTGCCATTTTGGCCATCAGACCCAGCCCGTTTTGCGTTCTTGACGAGGTCGATGCGGCCCTCGATGAGCAGAACTTAGGCCGTTTCGCGTCCTTGCTGGTAGAGTTCTCGGCAAAGACGCAGTTCGTGGTCATCACTCATCGCCAAGCGACTATGGAGGTAGCGGATACACTGTATGGCGTGACCATGGATCGATCAGCCATATCCAATCTGATCACCTTGCGCTTAGCCTCGCTTGAACAAGAGAAGGCTATATGATGAATCGAGCGCACGACGAAGCAAGTAAGGGGGAAGCATGTTGCGCACCGGAGGATTCCTGGCTCGCCTAGCCAGCAGCTTGACGAAAACACGAGAAGCATTTGTGGAAAAAATCACCCACGTGATATCACGACGGACCGTTATAGATGAGTCCCTTTATGAGGAACTCGAGGAGATCTTGATCCAGGCTGACGTCGGGATGCCTACCACCCTCAGGCTCATCGAAGCCGTGCGCTCCAGAATACGTCGGGAAAGGGTTAAAGATCCTAACGCGGTGTACGATATGCTCAAAGAAGAGATGCGACGGATCTTGGAGGAAGGCTCTGCACCCCTGGTACAGACCGATAGGACTAAGCCGTTGGTTTATCTCATGGTCGGAGTGAACGGTACCGGCAAGACTACCAGCATTGCCAAGTTGGCCAACCGTTTCAAAAACGAAGGTCGACACGTGATGCTGTGTGCCGGCGACACCTTTCGCGCCGCCGCCATCGACCAATTGGAAGTATGGGCACAACGAATAGGTGTGGATTTGATCAAACAACAGGTGGGCAGCGATCCTGCGGCCGTAGCCTTTGATTCCATCCAAGCGGCCAAGGCCAGAGGAACGGATGTTCTTCTGATCGACACCGCCGGTCGCTTGCAGACGAAAACGCCTCTGATGCAAGAACTGGCAAAAATAAACCGCGTGATAACCCGCGAGCTGGGACGCGAACCTCACGAAGTGCTCCTTGTCTTGGATGCCACCACGGGTCAAAACGGAATCTCTCAAGCCCGACTCTTCTCCGAAGCCATACCGGTAAGCGGCGTTATTCTCACCAAACTTGACGGGACGGCCAAAGGCGGGGTTATTCTGGCCATCGCTTCAGAGGTCGGTCTTCCCGTGAAGCTGATCGGAATCGGCGAAGGTATGGACGATCTGCGCGACTTCGATCCGCAGGCCTTTGTAGACGCTCTATTCGAAGGGCGCGAAATCTAAAGCTCGGCTTGACCCGGCGCGACCTCTGAGCTATACTAACGCCTGTAAAGGATTATCGCTTGACAGGGAGGTGTCGAAGAAGGAGTGGAAAAAACTCTTCGTATGGCTCTGCTCTTCGACGCCTATAGTGATCTGCTCACCGAAAAACAGCGTTTGGTGTTTGCGTTATACTACCACGAAGATCTCTCACTCGGTGAGATCGCTGAAACATACGGGATCTCCCGTCAAGGCGTATACGATATACTCAAACGCTCGGAAAAGGCGCTGCTCCAGTTTGAGGAACGGCTGCAGCTGGTGAGGCGCCGTGAGCGGACTCGGCAGATCGTCGAGCAAATGGGCACTGCCGTGAATCGTTTGCGTTCGCTCATCAACGGCCTTGACTCAGCGGTCTGTGAAAAGGCTTCACTGGCTTTGGATACCCTCTCTGAGGGCCTTGCGGAAATCAGCCGGTTGAACGATTGACTCATTCGCTTTTTTGGATCGTCCCCGGTCTGCAAGGATCGTCGGTTCGGGGGGCAGACACTCACCGTGAGTAAAGCCGCGATCGGCAACGAGATCGTCTGCAGAGCGGATCGTGCATGCGGAGCGCTTGACCTGAGCGACCTTCTCGTCCATCGACGCTCTGCAAGGGCCGATCATGTGACGGCTCGAGTCTATCGCGCACATGAGACGATCCGGAAGTAACCGTTACCGTAGTTGGGACGCCATGTGCGGGCCATAGGTCCTGTCTGTGGCCACACAAACCAAGAGATTTGACAAAAGACGTTTCCGCCGATCGAGTGCCGGAGCGCATAATCATCGCCGGGCTGATTCGGCGGCATGGCACCGTCTCGAGTGCTTCAAGGAGGGCTTTCTGTGTTCTCCAATCTCACCGAACGGCTACAAGCCACATTTAAGCAGTTGCGAAGCCGTGGTAAGCTGACCGACAAAGACGTCGACAGCGCTCTGCGAGAAGTGCGCTTGGCGCTCTTGGAAGCGGATGTCAACTTCAAAGTGGTTAGAGATTTCACGACGAAGTTGCGCGAAAGAGCCATCGGTCAGGAGGTCCTTAAGAGCCTGTCACCTGCACAACAGGTCATTAAAATCGTCAACGAAGAGCTTATCGCCCTTCTTGGAGGCAGCCAAGCCAAGCTCGTGTTGTCCTCAAAGATTCCGGCAACGGTGATGATGGTCGGGCTCCAGGGATCCGGTAAGACAACCACGTGCGCAAAACTGGCGGCTTTGTTGAAAAAGCAAGGAAAGCGCCCCTTGTTGGCCGCAGCAGATATCTACAGACCCGCCGCTATTCGCCAGCTTCAGGTTCTCGGTGAACAGATTGACGTTCCGGTTTTTTCTATGGGAGACAAAGCCAGTCCTGTAGATATCAGCCGAGCTGCGGTGGAACATGCTCGCAAGAACGGCTATGATGTGCTGATCATCGACACTGCCGGTCGTCTCCACATCGACGAGGAACTTATGGACGAGCTCGAGAGCATTCGAAACAGCATTGAAATCAGCGATGTTCTTTTAGCCGTTGATGCCATGACCGGGCAGGAAGCGGTAAACGTGGCAGAGGCTTTTCATAAGCGCCTAAATGTCGGCGGTATAGTACTCACCAAGCTTGACGGCGATGCCAGAGGAGGCGCGGCACTATCCATTTGGGCAGTGACCGGTTGCCCGATCAAATATGTTACGCTTGGTGAAAAACTCGATGCCATTGAGCCATTTCACCCCGAACGTATGGCATCCCGTATCCTGGGTATGGGTGATGTGCTCACGCTGATCGAAAAGGCGCAAGCCACTATGGATGAAGAAGAAGCTGAAAAACTCGCTGAACGCATGTTGAATGCCCAATTCACGCTGGAAGATTTCCTGTCCCAAATGCAACAGCTCAAACAAATGGGGCCCCTTGATCAGCTGCTGGGCATGATTCCCGGGTTCTCCAACCAGAAGGCTCTCAAAGGTATCAGCTTCGACGATAAACAAATGAAGCGCGTCGAGGCGATTATCCAGTCGATGACGGTTGAGGAAAGGCGAAATCCCAGTATCATTGATGGCAGCCGACGCAAGCGTATCGCCGCCGGCAGTGGTACCCGGGTACAGGATGTCAACCGCCTCTTGCGGCAATTCGAGGATACCCGAGCCATGTTGAAAAAACTGGGGGCTCAACAAAAGGGCGGAAGAAGACGGCGAATGCCGTTTTTTGGGTAGCTCAGTGCCTGAAAGCCGCTCCGGGTGAACGGCGTCAGGCATCTATATAAAGGATGATGAAGGAGGTGACGCGCTTGGCCGTACGCATTCGCTTGAGGAGAATGGGTGCCAAGAAACGTCCTTACTACCGCTTGGTGGTGGCTGACTCACGAACAGCCCGTGACGGTGCCTATATTGAGGCTTTGGGGAGTTACGATCCCATCGCCAATCCGGCCCAGATTAAGATAGATAGCGAAAAGGCCATCAGATGGCTGAAACGCGGAGCTCAGCCGTCAGACACCGCACGACGTCTTCTGGAGAAAAGTGGCGTTTTTGACATGCTGAAGGCTGAGAACGCGGATTCAACTGATCAGGGGGAGTAACCCTTGCAACAACAGATAGTAGAGTACATTGCCAAGGCCCTTGTTGATCATCCTGAGGCCGTCCAAGTGCGCACGATCGAAGGTGACAAATCACTGATTTTCGAACTCAAAGTGGATCCGTCCGACATAGGAAAGGTGATCGGGCGTCACGGTCGTATCGCGCGAGCCATACGTACCGTGTTGAGGAACGTGAGCGGCCCCAAGGGGAAGCTCATCCACGTAGAGATCCTCGATTAGGCACACTATCCGAAGGAGGCCTGGGTTGTCTGAGCAGTTGATGGTGGTCGGCGAGATCACCGCCCCGCACGGTGTAAAGGGATGGGTACGAGTACGCCCTGAAACAGACCTTGACCAATTGGCGGGCATCAAGCGATGTCGCCTGTTTTGGCCCGACAACAAGGAGCGGCTTTTCGAAGTCGAACAGGTGCGGCCTCACAGACAGATCTGGCTTCTCAAACTAAAGGATGTGTCATCACGCGATGAAGCGGAGGCCTTACGCGGAGCTTTGTGGATGATCCGCCGCGATGAGGCTCCTCCCTTACCCGAGGGACATTACTATGTGCCTGATCTCGTCGGCTTGGAGGTCGTCACGGTCCAAGGGGAATCCGTGGGTGAGGTATCTGAGGTTTTGTTCGGGCCAGCAAATGATGTCTTCGTCGTCCGGCGAAGCGGACTGCCTGACACTCTCATCCCGGCCGTGCGCGAGGTAGTCAAAGAGATAGCTCTCAACCAGGGCAAGATAATCATTGATCCCTTGCCGGGGCTTCTCGACTAGGGGGCGCAGACATCGTGAAGATCGATATCATCACCCTCTTTCCCGCCATGTTCGACGGCCCCTTGAGAGAATCCATGCTTGGCCGAGCGTTGAGGGCCGGTCTTTTGAACGTCAGGCTCTGGAACCCTCGAGGGTTTAGTCGCGACAAGCACCGCACAGTCGATGACAAACCCTACGGTGGCGGTACGGGAATGGTGATGAGGATCGAGCCACTTGCTCTATGTTTGGACAGCATCCTGGCTGACAGTCACGATGGGAAGCCTTGTATCTTGGTCACTTCACCGCAAGGCCGTGTGCTCGATGACACCTGGGTGCGAGAACTAGCTGCCAGTGATCACCTGGTGATCGTCTGCGGGCACTACGAGGGTATTGACGAACGGCTACACGTGCTCTACGACACGATCGAATATTCGATCGGAGACTACGTACTGACGGGCGGCGAACTACCGGCCATGGTTTTGATTGACGCGGTTAGCAGATTCATTCCCGGCGTGCTGGGGGATCCTGCCTCCGCCCTTCAGGACTGTTTTTCAGATGGGTTGCTCAAGTATCCGCAGTATACACGCCCCGAGACATTCCGCGGGACGTGCGTTCCGGAAGTGCTTTTGTCCGGACACCATGAACGAATACGCCAATGGCGTCGCAAGGAAGCTTTACGAAGAACACTGCAGCGTCGGCCGGATCTACTGAACAAAGCCCATCTGGGCGACGAAGATCAAAGACTGCTTGACGAGCTGCGCAAAGAGATGGAGAATGGTCCACAGGCTCGGTAGGGGGGAGGGATGCATGATGAACCTCATACGACAGATCGAAGCTGAGCAACTCCGCTCGGATATGGCGGATTTCGGTCCGGGCGATACCGTGCGTGTACACGTCAAAGTGGTGGAAGGCGAGCGTGAACGCATCCAGGTTTTCGAGGGTACGGTCGTAAAACGCTCAGGCAGCGGACTCAGAGAGACCTTCACCGTTCGTAAAGTCTCTCAGGGAATCGGGGTTGAACGCACATTCCTGGTGCACTCGCCTATGATTGCCCGGGTGGAGGTCACTCGCCGCGGTAAAGTACGACGGGCGCGTCTTTACTATCTGCGCAAGCGTGTTGGCAAAGCCACGCGTGTCAAAGAAAGACGCTGATGGATAATGGCTCAGTAGTTCATGTCGGCAGTCACCGCCGGTGACGCCGACATGACTTTTCATCTTCATCCTCGCCAGTATCCCAGCCGATCTGATCACTGTGGAGGGATAGATCGTGTCCGACCTGAAATCGGAGGTACGCGAGTACATCGAGGCTTTTGGTGTGGCCGTTGTACTGGCCCTGTTCATTATTACGTTTATCGCCCAATCGTTTTTGGTACAAGGGGCCTCTATGGAACCCTCACTCCATAACGGTCAACGGTTGCTTGTGGACAAAATTGTCTATCGGATACGGCCCCCTCAGCGAGGAGAGATCGTGGTTTTTCGCTATCCCGCCGACCCTCGCCGACGATTCATCAAACGAGTCATGGGGTTGCCGGGTGATCAAATCGAGGTGCGACGGCACAAGTTGTATATCAACGGTGTGGCCGTTGAGGAGTCCTACATCAACGGGCCCACGTACGGCGATTTCGGTCCTTTCATCGTCCCGGAGAACACTGTCTTCGTTCTGGGAGATAATCGCAACAACAGTGACGACAGCCGTTTCAGTGATGTCGGAGCGGTACCGCTCGAGTTGATTGTCGGGCGCGCCCTTTTTGTCTACTGGCCTCCGTCACGTATTTCAGTGATCAGAATACCCGAGGAACTCAGAACGGAAAGCAGGTGAGGGATTTCAGCAAATACCCGTTGTCGGAAAAAGAGCTGAAAGAACGACTGGCTTCCTTCGTGCCGCATAGCGTGCAGTGGTTTCCCGGGCACATGGCCAAGACGCGCCGTGAACTGAGCAGACTGGTGTCCCTGGCCAACGTCATCATCGAGGTGGTCGATGCTCGTATTCCCCAAAGCGGACGCTACCGTGACTTATCATCGATTATCAGAAATAGGACACACGTGATTGCGTTGACCAAGGTTGACCTCTCAGACTCGGCGGCGACCAAGAATTGGATTGAGCATTTGCGTACTCCTTCACGACCGATATTTCCCATTGATGCTCAGCGCGGTCGAGGTGTCAGGACCCTGTTGAACAACATCAAGAGGATGCATCGCCCGGTGAGAGCGCTCGTAGTGGGAGTGCCTAACAGTGGGAAATCCAGTCTCATTAACCGGGTCTGTTTTCGGGCCGCGGCTCGGGTGGGAGCCCGTCCCGGAGTTACTCGCGGTCCGCAATGGCTGCGAGCCGACCGTGAGACACAGTTTCTCGATACTCCCGGACTGCTGTGGCCTCGAATAGAAGACCCTTTGCAAGGACTCAAACTGGCCTGGACCGGCAGCGTCGGAGAAAACGCCTATGACGCTCATGACGTCGGAAGCGCTCTGGCTCTGTGGCTGGTTCATTACCATCCGGATCTTCTCGCCGCTCGCTACGGCCTTACCGATCAAGACATGACCGCGGATCCCGAAACCATACTCAGACACGTCGGCCGAAGGCTCGGGTATTTGATGGCAGGCGGAGCCGTAAACACCGCCGAGGCTGCCCGAGCTTTGTTGGCTGACTTCCGTTTGGGCAGATTGGGACGCATAACCCTGGATGATCCCCCATGCAAAAGCGACAGGAAAGACTAAAAGAACAGGCCTGGCGCCTCATGTGCTACGATGCTATGATCAGAGAGACAGCCGGGATAACTCTGCTGGCAGGCGTCGACGAAGTCGGCCGCGGTTCACTGGCCGGCCCCCTCGTCGCTGCGGCAGTCATCATGCCTGATCGTCTGTTGGTGACAGGCATCGACGATTCTAAAGCCTTGTCACCGGCACAGCGGACACAAGCCGCCCGGCTTATTACTCGGGTGGCGCTTTCTTGGTCAGTCGTCTTCGTGTCCCCAAAGCAGATCGACAGCCACGGTATTCAGGCCGCGAACATGGCTGCCATGCGCGCCGCGGTCTTGAGCCTCTCACTGCAGCCTGAGCTGGTTCTCAGTGACGGTTATCGCATCCGTGATCTCGAAGGGCCCCAACGGGCAGTTGTCCAAGGAGATCGGATTTCACAGTCCATAGCCGCAGCCTCCTGTCTGGCCAAGGCGATTCGGGATCGGTGGATGCAGTATTTGGGCGAAGAGCTCTATCCGGGATACGGATGGGAGCGCAACGCAGGCTACGCCACTCAAGAGCATAGACTCGCCGTGACCGCACTGGGCCTCAGCGATCAACACCGGCTGACTTTCATCAACGGCTCGGCCGAAGGCGAAGATGGGAACCAACTCGTTTTGCCCTTCTTTTGATCACACCCTCGTTTGGCGTGAGAATCCTTATACCGACGCTGAATGTAGCCCTCTACAATACGATATGCTAATATTAAAGCGTCTTATCTACACTGCTCGGCCGCTACGGGCGCGCTTTGTCGTGCCTGCCGCGGCTCTTTTTTGCCCCAACAGCTGGTCGGTGTGCCAGTCGCCAACAGCCTTCTTCGGTATATCGCGGGTCATGCTAGTACTGCGCAACACGAGAGAGGGCGATAGACATGGAACTAACAGAACGACCAGTTTACCTCTGTCCGATCTGTAGGCTGGAGACGCTTCACAAGATCATGGGACACCTCGATGCCAGGTATGGCATTTGTTGCACGAATTGCGGGAACGGTTCCTTGGTAGGCGAGGCTGAACTACACCTGTATCAGCTGCAGTGGGAAGAAGAGCTGCAAAGCATCATACGCGAGTTGGGCTCCGCCGTTGATCGACCCTCCATGATCGATCGATCCGCCACAGCGACAGTCATGCTCTCAACTGATCGTATACCAGGCGAAAAGAAGCCAAGGTAGGCATGTTCCTCCACTGGCCCCGCATCCGGCAGCAGATAAATCGGACAGTGTGATCTGTGATGAGCGCTCAGAAACACGTGAAACGGGCGTTAGCGCCGTCGGATATGCGACATCGGGCGGCGTCCGACAGGGGTGTTTAGGCTGCTTCTGCCAGGGCCCACCCGATGAACGGGAGTGTGTTTCCGCCGAGAATACTCCATGAAACAACCGTGATTATCGTAACAGCGTTTGTGCCCGCTGACACCGCCCATGGCGTTTCCCGAAGGGATCCGACGAAGGGCGAACGTCGACTTGCTTGCCCCTGCGAACAGGGGTGTGGTAACATGGCAACTAGTCTAGGAGTGGCATCAACCACCCCGAAGCTGGAGGTACGATGGTTTGAGCACTCTAGTGATTGTGGAGTCTCCCGCAAAGGCTAGAACCATCGGGAGATTCCTGGGTCGAAACTACTCAGTCAAGGCTTCGATGGGACACGTACGTGACCTGCCGCGAAGCCAATTCGGTGTTGACATAGAAAACAACTTCACTCCCAAATACATTACCGTCCGCGGACAGGGCAAGAGATTGCAAGAGTTGCGCGCCGCGGCTAAGAAAGCGGATCGTGTACTTTTAGCCACAGACCCGGATCGCGAAGGGGAAGCGATTTCCTGGCATTTGGCTGAAGCTCTGAAACTGGACACGCAAGCACCCCAACGTATCGAGTTCAACGAGATCACTCGCAGCGCCGTGGAGCGAGCGATCGAAAACCCCAGACCGATCAACTTCAACCTGGTGAACGCCCAACAAGCGCGCCGAGTGCTAGACCGTTTGGTGGGCTACAAGTTGAGTCCTCTTCTATGGGAAAAGATCAAGCCCGGGCTGTCCGCCGGTCGGGTTCAGTCGGCCGCCCTGCGCATGATATGCGACCGCGAGACGGAGATTAATGAGTTTAAGCCTGAAGAGTACTGGAGTCTGACCGTCTGGTTGTCTAAGACGCGCGCCGGTGCTCAATTCCCTGCGCGTCTTATTCGCTGCGGGGAAAAGGATGCGGAGCTGAAAAACGAAGCGGAGACGCGGGCCATAGTTGATGAGCTGACGAACGCTTCCTATCGGGTTGTCACGGTGAAGCGTTCCAAACGCACCCGCAGACCGACACCTCCGTTCACCACCAGCACCATGCAGCAAGAAGCCGCTCGCCGATTGCGGTTTACGGCTCGACGCACCATGAGTGTGGCTCAACAGCTGTATGAGGGTTTGGATGTGGGCGAAGGAACCGTCGGTCTCATCACTTATCTACGGACGGACTCGACACGGGTGGCGACAGAAGCGCAAGCCGCTGCACAAGAGTTAATAGACAGTATATGGGGCAGTGAATACAGACCTAAGCAACCGCCTCAGTATAGGTCTAAACGAGGAGCTCAGGAGGCCCATGAGGCCATCCGTCCCACCGATGTCAAACGCACTCCCGAATCTGTGAAGGAGTATCTGACACGGGAGCAGTATCTGCTTTACAAGTTGATCTGGGAACGTTTTGTCGCCAGTCAGATGGCGCCGGCCATCTTTGATACGGTGACAGCGGATATCGTGCCTATGGTCAACGGCGCTCAACTACCCTACACCTTCAGGGCAACCGGCTCAACTCTGCGCTTTCCGGGCTTCACGGCGGTTTATAGCGAGCAAACGGACGATGAGAATGACTCTGAAGAATCTGAAAAGAAGTTGCCTGAACTACAGGAGGGGGACGATCTATTCGAGCGAAAGATAGATCCGCGTCAGCATTTCACGCAACCGCCTCCTCGGTTTACGGAAGCCATGTTGGTCAAGACCATGGAAGAGTTGGGGATCGGTCGCCCCAGCACCTATGCTACGATTATCGACACTATCCAAAAACGAGGATATGTCACCAAGGAAGAGGGCCGCTTTGTCCCCACTGAATTGGGATTTGCCGCCGTTGATCTGCTTAAGACGCATTTCCCTGACATCGTGGATGTAGAATTCACGGCCAATATGGAGCAACGGCTGGATGAGATAGAAGAAGGAAAGATCGACTGGGTAGGTCTCATCCGGGAGTTCTACGGCCCTTTTTCCGATTCCTTGGAGCGAGCTCATGTGTTGGCCGAAGAGACACGAGTTAAGGATGAGGTCACAGACGAGATCTGCGAATCCTGTGGTCGCAACATGGTCATCAAATGGGGTCGTTTCGGCAAATTCTTGGCTTGCCCGGGCTATCCCGAATGCAAAACCACAAAGCCGTTGCTGACTGAGATCGGCGTTCCATGTCCGAAATGCGGCAACAGTATTGTTGAGCGCAAAAGCCGGCGGGGCCGCACCTTTTTTGGTTGCGCCGCCTATCCTGAGTGCGACTTCACCAGCTGGCAACGTCCGGTGCCAGCCAAGTGTCCTGTCTGTGGCGGATACATGGTTGAACGCAGGCGACGCAATCAAGACACTCAGTGGGTATGCGCCGATAAAGAGTGTGGCCAGACGATGACCGCCCCTGACAGCTCATCCTAACGAAGAGCAAAGCCGAAAGGAGAGCGACCGATGATCCATGCCACAACCATTATCGGCGTAAAAGGGCCGGCTTCAGGGGCTCTAGCGGGCGATGGGCAAGTGACCCTGGGCGAACATACCATCATTAAACACACGGCGCGGAAGATTCGCCGCCTCTACAACGGCACCGTGCTGGCCGGTTTTGCCGGTGCGGCCGCTGATGCCTTCGCCCTATTTGAGCGTTTCGAAGGCCGGCTCGAGGAATACAGTGGGGACCTCTTACGAGCTGCAGTGGAATTAGCCAAGGAATGGCGCACTGATCGCACCCTGCGTCAATTGCAGGCCCTGATGGTAGTCATGGACAAGCATAAGCTTCTCATTGTCTCGGGAACAGGCGAGATCATAGAGCCCGACGACGGCATCGCGGCCGTGGGTTCGGGAGGTCCGTATGCCCTGGCTGCCGCCCGAGGGCTTGTGCGTCACACAACACTTACACCGGCCGAGGTGGCCAGAGAGGCACTCCGCATCGCTTCAGAGATATGTGTGTACACGAATGATCATATAACAGTGGAAGAGCTTTGAACCAAAGGATGAGCCAGGGGGTGAGATATTGACAACGGAATTGACACCGCGCCAAATCGTTGAGGAGCTTGACCGGTATATAGTCGGCCAAAAAGAGGCCAAAAAAGCCGTGGCCATCGCTTTGCGCAACCGGTACCGTCGTTGTCTGCTCCCTCCGGAGATGCGCGATGAAGTGGCTCCAAAGAATATCCTCATGATCGGTCCCACGGGAGTGGGAAAGACGGAGATAGCACGTCGTCTGGCACGTCTGGTTTCTGCACCTTTTGTCAAGGTAGAAGCCACACGTTTTACCGAAGTCGGCTATGTTGGCCGTGACGTGGAGTCCATGATTCGCGATTTGGTTGAAGTCTCCTTGCGCATGGTGCGACAGGAACGAATGGAAGAAGTCGGCGAGCAAGCGGCGCAAATGGCTGAAGAGCGCCTGATCAATCTCTTGGCTCCCATGCCGACTCCTGAACCGCCGTCTAACCCATTCGCCGCCATGTTTGGAATGACCTATTCTCACACCCAAGCCCGGGAATACACGACGACCAAAGATCAAGAAAGCCTACAACGTACACGCGAAGAGCTGCGCGATCAGCTACGTCAGGGCCTGTTGGAAGACCGGATCGTTGAATTCGAAGTGGAAGAGACGGGGCCAAACGTTTTCGACGTCTTTGCTGGGATTGGCATGGATGAGATGGGCATGAATCTTCAGGACATGCTTACTCAAGTCATGCCCAGAAAAAAACGCAAGCGGAAGATGAAGATTAAGGATGCCCGGAAGATCTTGATCCAAGAAGAAGCGGAAAAGCTGGTAGATCTGGACGAAGCTGCCGCTGAAGCCGTCAGGCGTGCTGAGGAATCAGGTATTGTCTTCCTGGACGAAATCGATAAGATCGCCAGCCGAGAACGTGGCACGGGGCCGGATGTGTCTCGCGAAGGGGTGCAGCGCGACATTCTGCCGATCGTCGAGGGTACTACGGTAAACACCAAGTACGGAACGGTGCGCACCGACCACATCCTATTCATCGCCGCCGGTGCCTTTCATGTCTCAAAACCGGCCGATCTCATCCCCGAGCTGCAAGGTCGCTTTCCCATACGTGTCGAGTTGCACAGCCTGACTCAAGACGACTTCTACCGCATCTTAAAAGAGCCGAGAAACGCGCTCACAAAACAGTACGCGGCTCTCATGGCCACAGAAGGCGTGCATCTTGAGTTCACCGATGACAGCCTGGTCGAAATCGCTCGTATGGCTGAGGAGGTCAACAAAAGAGCTGAGAACATAGGAGCCCGCCGATTGCACACCATCCTCGAGAAGCTGTTGGAGGATCTGTCCTTTGCCGCTCCTGAGATCAGCGAGCAGACCGTGACTATCACGGCAGAGTATGTGCGTCGAAATCTGACTGACCTCGTACAAGATGCCGACTTAAGTCGCTATATTCTGTAAGATTGAACAATCCGAGTCTTTGAGCCACCGACCATCCGGCACAGGAAGGCCATGGCTTTGGTCATAGCGATTCGGCGGGGCGCGCCGTTCCTGGGCTCTAGTAGGTATGACGTTCCAAGGAGGGAACCTCAGTGGCTATGACACTATCCCGCCAAGAGCTTGATGCTCTGCTAGGTACGGGAACTGAGCACCATCGTCCATCAATCGATGAAGATGTTGTTAAACGGTTTATGCAAAAGGCCACGGAATGCCTGGAGATGTTCTTGGGTTCCGTTTGTCGCTTTCAGCCCGGCAAGCCTTTTGTCTCAACATGGGATGAACTGCCCCTGGCAATGGAGGTTTCCACCGGCACCAGACTGGTTTGCGTAGAAGCCAGATCCTCCGAGCCCACCCGTTCAATATTCGTGGCGACAACCAGTCTCACGGCCTATCATTTGGATGAGATCGCTAATCGACACGCCGGAGGGGCACAGGATCACGCACCGTTTGTCGCCTGGCGTCGGGTCATCGAGTATATGATCACCGAATCCGTTGCGGCTTTGAACAACTCCGATCCGCCTGAACTTGTCAGGTGGCAATCGCAATCCCCTCGCCGCTGGGATATCGGGACGGCCGAGAATGATGAGACTCTGATCGACAAAGAGGCTCAGATTGTGGTTCTGCCGCTCTATGCCACGGACGACAAGAGCCGAGCATTGTACGTTCTCATGTCTCCGGGGGTGCTGACGGGTCTGTGCTCGTCACCGCCTCCGTCCGCGAAAAAAGAAGACGAGGAGATACGCATTGCGACACTCCCTTCACGCGTAGCGGAAATCCCACTGTCCATCAGCATCGTTGCTCCTGCCGGGCAACTCACCGTGCGCTGCGTGGCACTGTGGCAAGTAGGCAGCGTTGTGCCTCTGACACTTGCTCCCAACGCGTCCATACGGCTTCAGGTCAACGAACACGCTTTGGCCTTGGGAGATCTCATAGTCAATGCCGACGGAAGTCTCGCAGTGAGAATCACCTCATTGTTGTCTCATTAGATATTGACTGCATGGCCTCAGACAACCGGATATTGATGAGGTCTGTTGTTAATGGTATACTTAGCGATGGCCAAATTACACACGGATCCGGACCAGCCGTCGGGTGCTCGTCTGCACAGTACGGGTTCTCGGAGGGGAAGATGGATCCGGAGGTCTAACCCGGGAGGTAGATTAAATGGCTGTTATTTCCATGAAGCAGCTACTGGAAGCTGGAGTGCACTTCGGGCACCAAACAAGACGTTGGAATCCGAAGATGGCTCCTTATATTTTTACGGAGCGTAACGGTATCTACATCATAGATCTACAGAAAACCGTAAGGAAAGTCGATGAAGCTTACAACTTTGTCAAAGACATGGCTGCTGACGGAGGTACGCTCCTTTTCGTAGGCACCAAAAAGCAAGCTCAGGAGACCATTAAGGTAGAGGCCACTCGTTGCGGAATGCCCTTTGTCAATACGCGCTGGCTCGGTGGCATGCTCACCAACTTCAGGACGTTGCGCGGGCGCATTCAGCGCCTTAAACAGCTTGAGGACATGGAGGCGGACGGCTCTTTCGACGTTCTTCCCAAGAAAGAAGTCCTTCAGCTCCTCAAAGAAAAGGAGCGTCTTGAGAGGTTTGTCGGCGGCGTGCGTAACATGAATAGGCTACCGGATGCTGTCTTTGTCGTCGACCCTCGTAAGGAACGAAACGCCGTTGCCGAAGCTCGCAAGCTGGACATCCCCATCATAGCCATCGTAGATACTAACTGTGATCCTGATGAAATCGATTACGTCATCCCCGGAAACGATGACGCAATTCGTGCCATCAGGCTCTTGACCGGTAAGATGGCTGACGCTGTCATCGAAGGGCGCGAAGGCCGCGAAGAAGCAGTTGAAGACGTGGTCGAAGAACCGGAAACCGATGAAGGAGAAAGCTTCGACAGCGACGAAGTTGACACGGATGAGGCAACGAGTGAAGAAGAGCTAGTGGAAGCGTAAGGCGTCCCGGGGCGGCCGTTGCGAAAAGCCGCCCTTTTGGTCGGATTTGATTGTCTAGGAGTGTGATTCGCTAGTGGAGATCTCGATGGCGATGGTAAAGGAGTTGCGTGAGCGCACTCAGGCAGGCGTAATGGACTGCAAGAAGGCTCTGCAAGAGACGAACGGCGATATAGACAAGGCGATCACCTTGTTGCGCGAAAAGGGACTCGCCGCAGCGGCCAAGAAGGCGGGAAGAGTTGCCAATGAAGGTATCGTTGACTCGTACATTCACGCCGGCGGCCGCATAGGTGTGCTGATTGAAGTCAACTGTGAGACGGATTTTGTCGCCAAGAACGAGACCTTCCGAACTCTCGTACGGGACTTGGCGATGCAGGTCGCGGCTTCCCGTCCGTTGTACATCAGTCGCGATCAGATTCCGGAGAGCGTCCTGGAGGAAGAGCGCTCCGTATACGCTGCAACCGCACGTAATGAAGGTAAGCCCGAACACATCATAGGCCGGATTGTCGAGGGTAGGCTTGAGAGGTTCTATAAGGAAGTCTGCCTCCTGGAACAGCCGTTTATCAAAGACCCCGACAAGACAGTCGAGGATCTTGTCAAAGAGACCATTGCCACCTTGGGAGAGAACATCTCCGTACGACGTTTTACCCGCTACGAGATGGGGGAAGGGCTCCGCGATCAGTAATCGCCAGATGATCTACGGTAGTACAAAGGAGGCCCCATATGTCTGAGCGCCCTCTGTACTCACGCATCATCGTTAAGCTTAGCGGTGAGTCCTTGGCCGGCAACCAGGGCTTTGGGCTCGACTTCCAGGTGGTAGCCCGCATCGCTGAGGAGATTAAGGCGGTATTTGATGCTGGCGTGGAGGTCTGTGTGGTTGTCGGCGGAGGCAATATATGGCGTGGAGCAGCAGCCAGTGAGCGAGGCATGGATCGAGCCACGGCGGACTATGCCGGGATGTTGGCCACTGTGATCAACGCTCTCGCGCTGCAAGATGCCATGGAGCAGATCGGACTCGTCACGCGGCTGCAGACCGCTATCGAAATGAGACCTGTGGCGGAGCCCTACATACGCCGACGGGCGATTCGGCACCTCGAAAAGGGCAGGGTAGTGATCTTTGCGGCTGGAACGGGCAATCCGTTCTTCACCACTGATACAACCGCGGCTTTGCGGGCCGCAGAGGTAGATGCTGAAGTTATCCTCATGGCTAAGCGCGGCGTAGATGGCGTGTACGATGCTGATCCCCGCACAAATCCTAAAGCTCGCAAGTATGACACCTTGGAGTATATTCAGGTTTTGCAGCAGGGATTGCGGGTCATGGACGCCACTGCAACCTCGTTGTGTATGGACAACGGCATACCCATCATCGTCTTCAACTTCGATGAACCGGGCAATATTCTGCGCGCCGTCATGGGAGAAAAGATCGGCACGGTCGTAGGAATGGTACCGAAAAACTCAGCTAGATAACCCGATAACCTCAAAAGAAAAAAGGAGCACGTGCGAAGCGGCGATTCATGGGACAGTCCGGCCCGATCGTCGACAGGCTCGTGCTCTCATGACTATCGCTTAAGGAGGTGGCGCATGATTCGCGATGTGCTCAACGAAGCGGAGAATCGAATGAAGGGTGTCATAGCTGCTACCAAGAGAGACTTCGCTGCAGTGCGTACCGGCAGAGCTAACCCTGCTATCCTTGATCGTGTTTCTGTCGATTACTATGGCACAGCCACTCCTATAACTCAACTGGCCACTGTCTCGGTGCCGGAACCTCGTCTGATCACGATCCAGCCTTGGGACCGTTCGGTTCTCAAGGAGATCGAGCGCGCAATACTCCAGTCAGACCTTGGCCTGACGCCCGTAAACGACGGGCAGATAATCCGCTTGGCTATTCCGCCGCTTACTGAGGAGCGCCGTAAAGAACTGGCGCGTCTGGTTCGCAAAGAGGCTGAGGACAAACGCGTGGCCGTTAGAAATATCAGACGCGACACTAACGAGCAACTGAAGACCATGCAAAAAAACGGCGAGATCTCAGAAGATGAGGCTAAGCGAGCCGAGAAGCAAACCCAAGAACTCACTGATAAGTACATTAAAGAGATTGATGCGCTCCTGCAAGCCAAGGAACAAGAGATTATGGAGATCTAGGGGCGAGTGACTTGGAGTTGCCTGACGTCATAGGTTGGGAGCTGTCCAGAGCTCGAGAGGAATGCCGGGCTCTGGACATCAGCGTTTCGGTTCAGATCACGCAACCGCCGGGAAACGACGGCGTCCTATACTCAGAAGAAGAGGAAGAAGGGATCGACACGCTGCGAGTAGTAGGCGTGCGCCCGACCGGCCAGGATGCCGTCTTGCTGATTGTAGCTCCTGAAGTGTGGTAGACGGGCTTGTGTCCGTCTATTCGGTCCTTGCATCCGAGATGCCGTAGACTATGCCGCTTAACTGAATCGTTGACGTGATCGAGATCTTCCGGGACAAGCCTATCGGCAGCGTCGCTCTCCATAGTTCGATTCGAAGAACGCAGCGTGACTGCCAGTTGGGATAGACGCATCACAGGAGTGTACACAACAATCCTCGGCTGGATGCACAACTCGAGTCTTATCGAAGACAACGCTTACCCATCGTCGATTTGTCCCAAAGCGAATTGGCCAAGTTGCACGATCCGTAGTTCTTCAAGGGGTCAACGTTGAGTGAAACAAAAGGATCTTCTTCTGAAAAAACCCGAAAACCCCCCCAGACATGTCGCCATCATTATGGACGGTAACGGACGCTGGGCACTTAAGCGTGGCCTGCCGCGAGTCGCCGGCCACAAGGCCGGTGTCGACAGTCTGGTTTCTTGTGTTGAAGCTTGTAGCGCCTGGGGCATTGAAGTGCTGACCGTGTATGCCTTTTCCACTGAAAACTGGGGCAGACCTCGGGATGAAGTAACCTTCTTGATGCATCTTTTGGAAGAGGCTTTCGATCGTTACATCGATCGGTTGCATGCTAACGGAGTGATGGTAAGAGTCATCGGAAGAAGGACAGGTCTTCCTGAGTCTACGACGCGACATATCGAACACGCTGAACGGCTTACCGCCGGCAACACAGGATTGCGGCTGCTTATAGCCTTTAACTACGGAGGCCGGGCGGAATTGGTCGACGGAGTTAAGGCCCTGTGTGCCCGGGTAGCGCGAGGAGAACTCAGTCCTGAAGCGATCGACGAAGAATGCCTGTCCGCTCACCTTACTACGGCCGGTTTTCCCGATCCGGATCTCTTGATCCGTACAGGAGGCGAATTCCGCATCAGCAATTTCCTGTTGTGGCAGCTCGCCTATACCGAGCTTTATATCACTGACGTCTTTTGGCCGGACTTCAGAGCACAACAACTGCATCAAGCGCTGATGGAATTCCAAAAACGCCAGCGCAGATTCGGAAAGGTATGAGAGTTTGTTACTCGCGCGGGTCTTGACGGCTGTGCTCCTGATCCCCGGTTTCCTGGGGATCTTATATGCAGGTGGCTGGGCCTGGTTCGCGCTTCTTGCGATCCTGATCGCTCTCGCCAGTCTTGAGATGGGCCGCCTGTACGTCTGTCTCGGATGCGACAAGACTCACCTGTTTATTGGCTTCGGTGGGCTAATCCTGCTCGGTGCGGCATATGCTTCTTTGTACGTGACCTGGTCTTGGCCCCTGGCCTTTGCCCTGATAACAACCATGGCCCTTCTCGGACAGCTCGGCCTGTCAAGCGAACAGCTCCTTCAACGCGGAGCAGCCATCTGTATGGGCAGCCTGTACGTCGGTCTTTTTGCTTTCTTGTTTCTTATTCGAGCCGATGGCTTGGCTCCGGCATTGCTGGCCGTCCTGGGAACCTGGTTTGCCGACACTTTCGCTTTCTTTTTCGGTCGCGCCTTCGGACGAACGCCGTTTGCGCCAACCATCAGTCCGAACAAGACTGTTGAGGGAGCTGTGGCCGGAATCGGGGGAGGAATGATTGCCGGGCTGGCTCTGGCGAAGATGTTGCAGTGGTCCGCCTGGTATGCCGCATTGGCGGGCCTCATAGTCGCTCTGGCAGCTGAGCTAGGGGATTTGGTTGAGTCGGCAATGAAGCGCGAAGCTCGTGTCAAAGACGCGGGATCGTTGTTACCCGGTCACGGAGGTATACTGGACCGCTTCGACAGCATGCTCTTTGCCGGTGTCGCTGTCTATTTGTTACGGCTTCTCCGGTAAGTCGCGTCGGGAGGAGCAAGGTGGATGGCCTCCGTCCTCGAAAAAGGGCTGCTCATCGCGTTATCCTCCTTATCCGCGATAGTAGCCATCACCATTTTGCTGCCGTTCGTAGGACCCTTTCTTCTCGCTCTCCTACTCGCAGCCCTCATAGATCAACCCGTCAATTGGCTAGAAAAGCGCGGCCTGTCCCGAGGTTTGGCGACATTCCTACTCCTCGGTGCCCTGGCTCTGTTCGCCGGTCTATCCTTGTCAGTAGTGGTGCTCAACGTCACAAGAGATATTGGTCACCTGGCCGATATGCTCCCGGAGCTGAGACACCATTTTGTTTCCGTGCTTGTCCGATTCAGCCAACTGGCCGCCGATCTTCCGTCACCTGTCCATGACATCGTCGGAGGCTCGATCGATCAGATGTCCCGGACTCTGGAACAACTCGTAGGGCGTTTTTTCTCCGCATTGGCAGAACTGCCGGGAGCTCTGTCACGTCTTGTGATCGCCGTTTTGGCCGCTTTTTTTCTGGCCAGAGACGGCAGAGCCTTGGCCCGCTCCTTTGTCACCAACCTTCCTTCCTCGTGGCAGAGACACGTAGCTGAGCTCTATCGAGGGATCTTCGTCGGCATGGTCGGTTTTGTACGAGCCCAAGCATTGATTGTCGTTCTTTCAGCCGTGCTGTGCACGACAAGTCTTTTGATCTTCGGTATGCCTTATGCTTGGCTGCTGGGTACCCTGGCAGGGATCCTGGATATCATCCCGCTGGTTGGCCCCGGCGCTCTTTTCGTTCCGCTCGCTGCCTGGCAATGGTACGGGGGCAGCAAAGCGACTGCGGCTGGTTTGATCACCAGTCTGGGTTTGGTGCTCATGATCAGACAGGGGGTAGAGCCGTTGCTTATCGCCGGGCAAGCCGATCTCCATCCGCTGACCAGTCTGGCCGCAGTCTACTTCGGTGTTCGTCTGTGGGGCTTATCGGGTCTGTTTTTGGGCCCGCTTCTGGCCATATCCGTGAAAACACTGTGGCTGAGCCGATCGCATTGACAGGCTCTGAAAGAATCAGCCGCAAATGGTATAATGTCGTAAGCCTAGCGATCAAGGAGACTGTGATTATGCGCCTGGCGATACTTGGCTCTACGGGTTCCATCGGGCGGAACACCCTCGACGTTGTGGACCGCCATTCTGAACTATTCTCGGTCGAAGCCCTCGCCGCCGGCAGTAATATCGATCTGCTTGTGAAACAAGCGGAAAAGTATCATCCGAGTGTAGTGTGCATAGGCGACTCGCGCTTGGTACCGGAGTTGAGACAGCGTCTCGCCGCGCATATTCGCATAGTGGCGGGAGATGAGGGGCTCATCGAGTGTGCTTCCCTGCCCGATGTCGACACCGTGGTCAGCGCGGTGGTTGGCGCCCGGGGTCTGGCTCCGACATATGCCGCCGCAACCTGTGGCAAACGTATCTGTCTTGCCAATAAAGAAGCCTTAGTAGCCGGAGGCTCGCTTGTGACCGCGGCAGTGAATCAACACGGAGGGCAGCTACTGCCCGTAGATAGCGAACACTCCGCCATCTTCCAGTGTCTGCAAGCGGGTGACGGTTCTTTCTATCGTCTTTACCTGACGGCTTCCGGAGGTCCTTTTCGAACCACCCCCGCAGAGAGACTGCCGTATGTGACTGCCATCGACGCTCTGCGACATCCGACGTGGAACATGGGGAGCAAGATCACTATCGACTCGGCCACTCTTATGAACAAAGGTTTAGAGATAATCGAGGCCCACTGGCTTTTTGATGCCTCTTTTGACGACATTCACGTCGTCGTCCACCCGCAATCCATCGTACATTCGATGGTGGAATTTGTGGACGGGTCGATCATCGCTCAGCTTGGCGCACCGGACATGCGCCTGCCGATTCAGGTGGCACTAATGCACCCACAGCGGCTGTATTCACCCGTCAAAAGACTGGATCCCAGACAAATGGGGGACTTGTCCTTCGAGAGTCCGGACACGGAACGTTTTCCCAGTCTTGATCTGGCCTATGCAGCCGGCAGAACAGGTGGCACGATGCCCGCTGTGCTCAATGCCGCCAACGAAGTGGCTGTAGAGTTGTTTCTACAAGGGGAAATCCGCTTTACCGACATTCCGCGTATTGTGGAGCAATGTATGAAGGATCATACCGCAAGGGAACCCAACTCGATTGATGAAGTCCTGGATGTTGACCGACAAGCCCGCATCAGAGCACGCGAAGTCGCCTTGGCTTTGCGTCTCCGACAAAGCTGAGAACGTCCGGTAGAAAAGAGGGAACGCCGTTGAGCCAAGGAATAGCTCACGCCATCGAGCGCTTCGCGCAGCTTCTTTCCGTTGCTACATCGACGGTGCTGGGATTCGTGGTCATCTTCGGGGTCATCGTGCTTTTTCACGAATTGGGCCACTTCATCGCAGCCAAACTGGCCGGGATCAGGGTCTTCGAGTTTGCCGTCGGTTTCGGCCCCAAGCTCTGGCAGAGAAGAAAGGGGCAGACTCTTTATTCCGTACGAGCCGTGCCTTTGGGAGGCTTTGTCAAGATCGCCGGCATGGATGCGTCTCCGGAGCCCTACGAATCGGAAGTGCCCTATCACGAAACCTTTGAGGCAAAGCCTTTGTGGCAGCGTCTGATGTTCATGCTCGCCGGGCCTTTCATGAACTTCTTTCTTGCCTTTTTGTTGATTGTGATCTATCACATGACGGTGACGATCCCGCCGACAATCCAGGAAGTCGATGCGGGAAGTCCGGCTGCTGCGGCCGGGCTTCAACCGGGCGACCAGATTCTGAGTATCGACGAACAAACGACGTTGACTGCGGAGCAGGTTGTACGTCTGGTGCAGCCAAATGCAGGCTCGACGCTTTCGCTGAAGGTGCAAAGACGTGATGAACTTCTCACCTTAGAGGTCATACCGCGCCTTGATCTTGAGCGTCAGGTGGGTATGATCGGTGTCACCCTCTTTGATCAACAGCGCCAGCCCCTACTGACCAGCCTGCGCCTGGGCGTCATAGAGACCTATAGCTGGACCCGGGGCATAGCCCGGGCGGTGGGGCGCATGATTCTAAGACGAACGCCTGCCGAGCTGTCAGGTCCCGTCGGCATTTTTGTCGTCACGGGTAGCGCGATCCAACAGGGATTGGGTTCGCTTTTGCGGTTGGCGATCCTGTTGAACATCAATTTAGGACTGTTTAACCTGTTTCCCATCCCGGCGCTGGACGGTTTTTGGGTTGTTCTGTTGATATTCGAAGCGCTGAGAGGATCGCCTCTGAAACCCGAACAGAGGGGAATGATGCAGTTCGTCGGCTTCGCTTTGCTGTTGCTGCTGTTGGTTTATGCTACCTACCAGGATGTCGCCAGGTTCTTCCTGGGCATTTAACGGAGGTCTGATCTGTGGATCTGTTGTGCATAGTGGAACCCAGTCCGGATAAGTCCCGGTTGGGTGATCTGTGTCAGGCTCTGGGTGTATCTCCGGTCGTCGATGCGGTGATCAGCCACGTAGAGGTACTGCCCAAGGCTGACGTGTGGCGCATTTACCTCGATCAGCCAGTTGAAGAAAGCGACCGCGCCAGACTTGCCGAGGCGCTGGCTTCTGCACTTGGTTTAAATCGTGTCGAATTGCGCTGCGACGCGGGATGGCAAGAGGTGGCCGTCACGAGTGAGGCTGTGGTCACTGAACCCTTGGAGGAAGTGACCGATGACGAATACATGGAAAGCATCATGCAGCGCATCCAGGAGGAGCGGAACAACGCTGAAAACGGCGATGAATCTCAAAGCGATACTCAGGTTATTCTGGGTAAGGCCATCAAAGACCCGACGCCTCAACCTCTGAGCAGCATCAATGATGAGGAGCGGTCGGTGATCGTCATAGGGCGCGTTCTGCGGGTCGATGTGCGACAAATGCGCTCCGGACGACATGTGGTGCTTTTCGACATTACCGATAACACCGATTCGATCAGCGTGAAGGCCTTCGCTGAGGAAAACGACGAATGGATGAACCAGATTTCGCCGGGTTGCTGGTTATGTATACGGGGATCCGTGCAACATGACAACTTCTCGCAAGAACTCACACTGCAGCCTCGGGATATCTGCCGCGTTCCTACTCCGCCGATACGCCCCGACACGGCACCCGAAAAAAGAGTGGAGCTGCATCTGCATACAAAAATGAGCGCTTTGGACGGCGTGGCGGATGTCGACGAAATTATAAAGCGAGCGAGCGAATGGCAACACCCGGCCATAGCCATAACGGATCACGGTGTCGTTCAGGCCTTTCCCGAGGCATACGCGGCCGGGAAGAAGTATGGGATCAAGGTCTTGTACGGTCTTGAGGGCTATCTCATCGACGATGACGAACGTGGCTCGAGCTATCACATCGTGATCTTGGCTGCTACGACAGAAGGACTGCGCAACCTTTATCGTCTTGTCTCCTTATCCCACATTGATTATTTTTATCGCCGGCCTCGACTTCCGCGTCGCGAATTGGAACGCCTGAGGGAAGGACTCCTTTTCGGTTCTGCCTGTGAAGCCGGCGAGTTGTATCAGGCTTTACTGGCGGGCGCCTCCGATGAGCAAGCGGAAAAGATCGCCTCCTTTTATGATTACCTGGAGATCCAACCTCTCGACAACACGAGATTTCACATCGAAGCGGGTCGCGTCCAGTCGGAAGAGGCTCTCAAAGAGATCAACAGACGTATCGTGGCCATCGGACGGAAGCTCGGTAAGCCGGTTGTCGCCACATCGGATGCTCACTATGTAGATCCGGAAGATGACATTTTCCGACGGATTCTCATGGCCGGCCATGGCTTTACCGATGTAGAGACCTCAGCGCCTCTGTTTTTCAAGTCAACCGATGAGATGCTCGCCGAGTTTGCCTACTTGGGAGAGGAGTTGGCCTATCAGGTAGTCGTTGAGGCCCCACGGCAGATCGCAGATCACATTGACGATCTGCGGCCGATTCCGGACGGTTTTCATCCTCCTCGTCTTGAAAACGCTGAAGATAATCTTCAAAAAATGTGTGAAGAGAATGCCGCTAGGTTGTACGGCAATCCACTTCCGGAATTGGTGGCCACCCGGCTTGAGCAGGAGCTGCGGTCGATAATAGATAACGGCTTTGCGTCCTTGTATATGATTGCTCATAAACTGGTAGCCAAGTCATTGAGTGACGGCTACATCGTCGGTTCGCGAGGTTCAGTGGGTTCTTCATTTGTTGCTCTCTTGTGCGGCATCTCCGAGGTAAACCCACTGCCGCCTCACTACACTTGTCCCTCGTGTCACTACTTTGAAGTCAAAGATGATGGTTCAGTCGGCTCAGGCCCGGATCTGCCGACGAAAGACTGTCCCAACTGCGGTACGGCGCTGCGGCGCGACGGATTTGACATTCCCTTTGAGACATTCCTGGGATTCGACGGCGTAGGCAAGGTCCCCGACATCGATCTGAATTTTTCAGGAGAATACCAACCGATAGCCCATCAGTATACGGAGACGTTGTTCGGCAAGGAGAATGTATTCCGAGCCGGAACAATCGCCACCCTGGCTGAAAAAACAGCCTATGGATATGTGCGCAAATACCTTGATGAAAAAGGAATCGTCGCCCGCAGTGCGGAGATCAATCGCTTATCGATGGGCATCACTGGCGTGCGTCGCACGAGCGGTCAACATCCCGGCGGTCTGATGGTTGTTCCCCGGGACAAAGAAATCTTCGATTTTACGCCGATTCAGTACCCGGCTAACGACAAGAACAGCGGGGTTATCACCACTCACTTTGCGTACTCTTGTATGGAAGACCAACTCGTGAAACTGGACATCCTGGGCCATGACGGTCCGACGATGATCCGCCTCCTTGAGCAATCTACGGGTGTCAAAGCGAAAGATATCCCATTGGATGATCCGAAAGCGATGAGCATCTTCTCAAGCTTGGACGCTTTGGGCATTAGTCCGGAAGATGCCGGGAGCACGGTAGGAACCCTCGGGATACCGGAATATAACACCCGCTTCGTGCGCCAGATGCTCGAGGATACACGCCCCCAAACGTTCGCTGACCTGGTAAGGATTATGGGCCTTTCCCACGGCACTGACGTGTGGCTCAACAACGCCCAGGATCTCGTGCGCCAGAAAACGGCGACTCTTGCTGAGACTATCGCATGCCGAGACGACATAATGACCTATCTGATTCGCCAAGGGCTACCCGCCGCCACGGCTTTCGAGATCATGGAGCGAGTGCGAAAAGGCAGGGGACTGCGTTCTGAAGACGAAGCCGCCATGCTGGAACACGATGTGCCACGCTGGTATGTCGACTCTTGCAAGAAGATCAGCTATCTCTTCCCGAAGGCTCACGCTGCCGCGTACGCCATCATGGCCTTCTGGCAGGCGTACTATAAGGTGCACTATCCGCTTCAGTTCTACGCCGCCTACTTTTCAGTACGGGCTAACGAGTTTGACGCCCAGCTTGTTATGCAAGGCAAGTCTGTGGTCAAAAAGACGTTGAAACAGCTCGAGGACAAAGGCAATGAAGCCACGGGCAAAGAAAAGAGCCTGATCACTCTGTTGGAGGTGGCCCTGGAGGCCATGGCCAGAGGAATCGGCTTCTTGCCTGTCGATCTGTATCAATCGGATGTTAGCCGTTTTACCATAGTGGGGAATAAGCTGCGACCGCCGCTTGTAGGTCTGCAGGGTGTAGGTGAAAGTGCCGCTGAAGCTCTGGTCAAAGCAAGACAGGAGCGTCCTTTTACCTCCGTCGAAGACCTGAGGAAACGAGCAGGCGTGTCGCGGGCAGTGACGGATGTTCTGATGGAACACGGGGCCTTGGCCGATCTTCCGGAATCCGATCAGCTCACCCTGTTTTAAGGTGTGAGATGGATACCTAAGGACACGGTCCGCAAGCTGGCCTCAGGGGATGAGCGAACTTCCGGTTGGGTGCAGCTGCCTTGCTAAGCCGTGGATCTGGTGGTATACTATACGTGTGTCATTTATCCGATTCCGTAAAGTTGCGTGCCGGAAAGAGTGGGGTTGTCCCACTCTTTTGCAATGTATAAGGTCGGGTACGAGGAGGCAGGATCCCGTGAGCAGGGTCGTAGATGAGGTCACCAGATTGGTGGAACCTGAGTGCGCCGCCTTGGGTTTTGAGCTGGTTGATGTGGAGTACGTGAAAGAAGGCAAGGATATGGTTCTGCGCCTTTTTATCGACAAACCAGGCGGCATCACGTTAGATGACTGCGCTCTTTTGAGTCGCCAGATAGACCCCATTCTCGATGCTGCTGATCCGATTCCGTCGAGTTACTATCTCCAGGTATCTTCGCCCGGGCTTGATCGTCCTTTGAAACGGGAAAAGGATTTCGAGCGCTTCGCCGGTAGCCTTGTCCAGCTGCGCACGTATCAGGCGATTGAGGGTCAGCGTAACTTCCGTGGCGTTCTCACGGGATTGCATGATGGTAACGTGGCATTGGAAGTCGAAGGGAAGCAGGTGCTCATACCCCTTCACATGGTAGCCAAGGCTAACTTGGTGCCCCAGGTAGACCTATAGATTCAGGGGCCGATCGGCACGACAGCGATCTAACAAGGAGGCTGGAGGTTAAGGACATGAACTTGGAGTTGGTGGCTGCCCTGGGGGAACTGGAAAAAGAACGCGGTATTCCCAAAGAGGTTCTCCTTGAGGCTATTGAGGCTGCCGTCGTCTCAGCCTACAAACGCAACTACGGCACCGCGCAGAACGTGCGTGTCGAGGTAGACGACAAAGGCAACATCAGAGTCTTTTCGCGAAAAGACGTGGTTGAAGAAGTCCTTGAGGAAGCCAACGAAATCAGTCTCGAGGACGCCAAAGCTATTGACGCGAATTATCAGCTTGACGATGTCGTGGAAATAGAGGTCACGCCGCGTGATTTCGGGCGCATCGCCGCTCAGACCGCTAAGCAAGTGGTTATCCAGCGCATCCGTGAGGCCGAGCGGGCCATGATCTACGAGGAATTCCAAAACCGCGAAGGTGATATTGTTACCGGTATCGTACAGCGTACGGAACACCGCAATGTACTGGTCGATCTCGGCAGGGTAGAAGCAATCCTGCCTCCCAGCGAACAGGTCACCAGAGAGCATTACGGACATGGGACCCGCATGAAAGTGTATATTACGGAAGTCCGCAAGACTACCAGAGGACCACAAGTAATCGTTTCGCGTACACACCCGGGGCTTTTGAAGCGCCTCTTCGAACTGGAAGTCCCCGAAATTCACGATGGCATCGTAGAACTGAAGGCCGTGGCACGCGAAGCTGGCAGTCGTTCCAAAATTGCGGTACACTCGCGGGACCCGAATGTGGATCCGGTAGGTGCATGCGTAGGTCCGCGAGGAATGCGTGTGCAAGCCGTAGTACAAGAGCTGAGAGGCGAAAAAATAGACATCGTCCAATGGAGCAATGATCCTGAAGAGTTCATTGCCAATGCCCTCAGTCCGGCACGAGTTTTGAAGGTCCACATTACGGATGACGAAAAGACGGCCCGGGCGGTCGTTCCCGATCACCAGCTTTCATTGGCGATCGGAAAAGAAGGTCAAAACGCTCGTTTGGCGGCGCGCTTGACCGGTTGGAAGATCGACATCAAGAGCGAGACTCAGATGCAGGAACTCCTGGCCATGGAAGCCCGACGCCTGTTTGCGATACCGTCTCAGGAAGATGATGAGCCTGAAAGAATAGAACCGGAACTGGATCCCGATAAGCTCTTTGCCATTGAACCGGATTCAGGAACCGATTTGGAAACGGACCTGGATTCCGAAGCGGAACCTGACATAGAACCCGATTTCCCCGATGCTGAAACGGTCAAGCCGGAAACGGAAAACTTGGCCGAAGCACCGAGACCCAAAAAACCCCGCCTTTCAAAGCGGCAGGACTTGGACGATATTTGGGAAGACATGGATGATGACGATGAGGAGTTACCCTCCATGTTTGCTTCGGAAGATGTCTCCGATACCGCACCTGAAGAGATCGGTGCCGCCATGCCGAAGGGGTCTTCTCAACCCATCCGCAGCGTCAAAGAAGTGAAGCAGACTTCAAACGTCGAGGATAAAACGAACGATAGGAAACAGGGCAAAGATAAAGGAAAGAAGATCGTGCTCAAGGATCTTGCGGATTTGGCCCGGCTCATGGATGAGCTTGGTGACAAGGAATGAGGAAAGGTTAGATAGGTATGCGCCCGAGAAGAGTACCCCAAAGAACTTGCGTAGGCTGTCGTCAAGTCAGGGCTAAGAAGGAACTGCTGCGCGTTGTGCGCGATCCCCAAGGGAATGTACATTTGGATCTCAGCGGCAAGGCTTCCGGACGCGGTGCCTATATCTGTCCTTCTATGAGTTGTCTTGACCGGGCCTTGACTGCCAAAAGCCTGGAGAGGGCTCTTGAAAGACCTATCGCCCAGGAACTGGTCGAAACCCTGCGGCAGCAGCTGTCGGAGTTGATCCGGTGAAGTTCCTCTCACTGTTGGGAATCGCACAAGCGGCCGGCCGCTTGGCGTCCGGTAACAGCGCGTGCGAGGAGGCATTTCGGAGGGACCGAGTCCATCTGCTCATATTCGCGCAGGATGCCTCCGACAACGTCAAGCGGAAGTTCTCAATAGAAGCTGCCCGCAAAGGCGTTCCGACCATGGAAATAGCTACCAAAGAGTCCCTGGGGAAGGCGATAGGTAAACCTGATCGGGCCGTCATTGCTGTCTGCGACCCAGCCTTTGCCAAGGCGCTGGTGTCGGCCGCTGAGAGCGATTAGCTAAGATTTTGAGGTGATGTTCATGCCGAAAACACGCGTTTACGAGCTGGCGAGGGATCTCAGTGTCGATAACAAAGAGATCATCGGTTATCTCGCCGGGCTCGGCGCGGATGTGAAAAACCATATGAGTGTAGTTGACGAACGATATGCTGAAATGGTGCGACGACGTTTTTCTCCGACAGCATCGCTTCCGGGTTCATCAGCCCAAGCCGTTAAGCCGCGCCCCGTAGGCGTACCCGGCCGGGCGCGCCGGGGAAGAGGTGCAAGGCGAGCACAGGAAAGGGCAGAGCAGCCTGAAGAAGCTGTCGCGAGTGCCCAAAGGGCATCGGAGAGTCCCGAGGCACCATCAGAAGCGTCAACGAAAACCGTACAGGACACCAAAAAGGGCACCGAGGAGGCGACACCTCAGACCCAACAGATGAGAGAGACGCCGAAGCCACCTACGACAGAGCCGTCACAATCGCGGCCTCAGGCACAACAAACGCCGCGCCAGGAATCTTCAAAAATCGCACATCCCAAACAGGAGACCGATGTTGTGGACGAAGTTGAGAAAAAGGAGGGTTCGCGTCCGTCAAAGGCTTCTTCATCGAGATCATCACGGGCCGGATCCCGACCCGCGGCTATTGCCGGACGTCGTCCCGCAGCGCAAGTTCGCCGTCCCGAAGTGATAGCGACAGATGACGATGACCTGGATGAGGATTTTGAACGAAAAACAGAGACCACCCCTCGCCGCAGAAGCACCAGGGCCCGGCGACCCAAAGACTCTGACGGACGTACCGTGGCTACAGCTGAAAGCAAAGGGCGGCCGAGGCAAAAGACACGCTCCGATCGTTCTGCCGGCGCAAAGGATGCTTCGCAGCCTTCCCAGCCCACAGGGCCGAAAATTGTAGTGATCCCCGAGACGATCACTGTGGCCAATCTGGCTAACGAGCTTGGTCTGCCGGCCACCACGGTCATCAAAGCATTGATGGAAGAAGGGATCATGGCGGCCATCAATAACGTCATCGACTATGACGTAGCGGCAATGGTGACGAAAAAACTTGGCGCCATCCCACAGAAGCACCTAGAGGAAAAGACGCCGGTAGTCACCGTTTCCGTTGATGAAGATGATGAGAATCTTCAGCCGCGTCCTCCGGTAGTGACCATTCTGGGGCACGTGGATCACGGTAAGACTACTTTGCTCGATGCGATTCGTGAATCAAACGTGGCGGAAAGTGAAGCCGGAGGCATCACGCAGCACACCGGTGCCTACCAGGTCCAAAAGAACGGACAGCTCATCACGTTCTTGGACACACCGGGACATGAGGCGTTTACCGCCATGCGAGCCCGCGGAGCTCAGATCACGGACGTGGCCATATTGGTTGTCGCCGCGGATGATGGTGTCATGCCACAAACCGTGGAAGCTATTAACCATGCCAAAGCGGCTAATGTACCGATTATCGTGGCCATCAACAAGATTGACCGTCCCGGAGCCAGCCCCGATCGGGCGAAGCAACAGCTTGCCGATCACGGACTGTTGGCTGAAGATTGGGGAGGCGACACGGTAACCGTTGAGATATCGGCCCTGAAGAAGATAGGCATCGAAGACTTGCTCGAGATGGTCTTGCTGGTCGCGGAACTGGCCGAGCTGAAAGCAAATCCCCATCGTCCGGCGTTGGGATTCGTCATCGAAGCCGAGCTGGATCGAAACCGGGGTCCAGTGGCTACGGTACTCGTCCAAAACGGAACACTGCGCGTAGGTGACATGATCGTCGCCGGAACCACATCGGGGCGTGTTCGCGCTATGTTTGACCACCGCGGACGCAATCTCAAAGAGGCAGAGCCTTCAGTCCCTGTGTCTGTACTGGGCCTCGACGATGTACCTGCTGCCGGCGACCGGGTTGAAGTCGTGCCCGATGAGCGAACGGCGCGCCAGCTGATCGAAGAACGACTGGAAGAACAAAAAGACAGCCACAGACCGGGCCGCACACGCCTGGCAGAGCTGTTTAACAAGATTGAAGACGGAGAAGTCAAAGATCTCAATATCATCGTCAAAGCCGACGTACAAGGAACCGTTGAAGCTCTTACCGGCAGCCTTGAGAAGCTCTCAGATGATCGTGTTCGAGTGAACGTCATTCATGCTGCAACCGGCGGAATCACTGAGACGGATGTTGCTTTGGCCTCGGCTTCAGACGCCATTATTATCGGTTTTAACGTGCGTCCCGAACCTGACACCCGTCGGGCGGCAGAGCGCGAGGGAGTAGATATTCGCCTCTACCGAGTCATCTACGAGGCTATCGACGATATCAAGGCGGCCATGAGCGGTCTGCTGGAACCCGTATATGAGGAGACGGTACTTGGAAGAGCTGAGGTACGAGCCACGTTCAAAGTGCCAAACATTGGTACGGTCGCCGGATGCTACGTCACCGACGGCAAGATCGTACGCAACGCTCTGGTACGCGTCCTGCGCGACCATGTGGTCATTTACGAGGGCAAGATCAGCTCGTTGAAACGCTTTAAGGATGACGTTCGGGAAGTGGCTGAGGGCTACGAATGCGGTATCGGCATTGAACGCTTCAACGATATCAAGGTAGGGGATTACCTGGAAGCATACGAAATGCAAGAGGTAGAATCCTAAGGTGGTTGTGGCTCTCCTAATTGTTGATCTCCTGATCCCTTCGAGTACCAACCTGAAAGACAAACGCCGAGTGCTTTCAGGTTTGGTAGATCGAACTAAGACTCGCTACAACGTCTCCGTAGCGGAAGTCGCCTATCAAAACGACCATAAGCGTGCTCGGATCGCTGTCGCGTGCGTCGGATGCACCGTCAAAGTGGTTCAAGGCATGCTGGACAGTGTAGCTCGACAATACGACTCACATCCTGAAGCTGAGGTAATTGAACGAGTCATAGAGTATCTGTATTGAGCGGCAGGTGATTGGGATGGCCAGTGAGCAGAGAAGGGCCCGCCTGTGCCAGGAAATAAAACGAAGCGCCAGCGAAATCATCAAACTCATGAAGGATCCCCGGTTGGGATTTGTCACTGTCACCGATGCCGAGATTACCAGGGATCTCAGCTATGCCCGTGTTTACGTCAGCGTTCTCGGCGATGACGCACGCGCCGAAGAGACGTTGGCGGCATTGAAGTCCGCCACGGGGTTCTTCCGATCGGAGCTGGGCCAACGTATTCGCCTTCGACACACGCCGGAGGTCAGCTTCCACTTGGACAAGAGCGCCCAGAGAGGAGCGCGCATCAACGAGATCTTGGCCGAATTGAGACAAAAAGAGGAATCCGATACCCATGACTGATCAGAGATGCAATCAGTTGCGCAAGGTGACAGAGGTGTTGCGTGAAGGGGATCGTTTCCTGGTAGCCGGCCACATAGATCCCGACTTCGATTGCGTGGGCAGCGTTCTCGCCGTCGATTGGGCGTTGCGCCAACTTGGAAAAACGAGCGTGCCGGTGGTGGCAGGTCCTGTTTCGCCCAAATGGGACTTTCTGCCTCACCGGCATCGCCTGCGCCCCTTGGAAACCGTTCGCCGTCATGAATGGGACAACATTGTTGTCGTTGACGGTGATTTGGGACGAGCAGGTCTTGCAGCCGAATGGATACAAACAGCACGTTCGGTGGTTAATATAGATCACCATCCGACCAACTCGTCAGGTCCGGAAGCAAATCTCTTACTGGTGCCTGAAGCGTCCGCCACCGGAGAGCTGATCTATGACCTGATCGTCTACCTGGGCTTGTCTTTTGATGCTGAGGTCGCCACCTTGCTCTATACGGCGATCGTCTCAGACACGGGTTCATTTCGCTACAACAATACGACTGAGCGTGCACTCCGATTGGCGGCGGACTTGGTCAAGCTGGGCGCAAAACCTGCTCATGTCGCCGAACATCTCTATCAGCAGCGTTCCTGGAGCTATGTGGAGTTTCTAAAGCGGGCCCTCCAAACGTTGGAGCGTAGTGAAGACGGTCAGGCGGCCTGGCTAACCCTCAGCTATGATCTACTCAGTGAAACGACTGCGTATCCGGAGGAAACCGAGGGCATCATCCAGTACGCACAGATGATCGCCGGTGTCGAATTGGCCGTCGTTTTCCGGGAAACCGAACCCGGCGAAGTGCGCGTCAGCTTTCGTTCGAGGAGCCGCTTCGATGTCAGCGCATTGGCCCGGGAATTCGGAGGCGGGGGGCACGTACGAGCCGCGGGTTGTCGATTGCGTCTCCCTCTGGAGCAGGCGCGCCAGGCCGTCCTGGCTCGTGTGGCGGAGATTCTACGCCAGTAGCCTCTTTTTGGGGGAATCGATTTCGTGAACGGTGTGGTTAATCTGTTGAAACCGCCCGGGATGACCTCCCATGATGCGGTTGCAATCGCTCGCCGTCTTTTCAATCAACGGCGCATTGGCCATGGAGGGACTCTCGATCCCGGAGTCAGCGGTGTCTTGCCGCTTTTTTTGGGATGGGCCACGCGTCTGGTGCGTTTCATGCCTGATGACAAACGGTATCGAGCCGAAATGACCCTGGGTATCTCGACCGATACCCAGGATGGCGGGGGAGCAACGGTCGAGGTGGCACACGAAGTACATATCACTCCTCGCCAACTGGGGGAAGCGTTCGCCGCGTTTTTGGGTGTCATCGAGCAGACACCTCCCATGTTGTCCGCCGTTCGAGTGGACGGCCGTCGTCTCTATGAATTGGCGAGAGAGGGACAAGTGATCGAGCGTCAACCCAGAACCGTTGAGATCTATGAGATGCATATCCGCAAAATCTGGCCAGAGGAGACTCCGGTGCTCGGTCTGGGCAGCCGAGTGCTGTTTGATGTTCATTGCTCCGCCGGAACATATATCCGCACCCTTTGTGTAGATATCGGAGCGCATCTAGGGTGTCCTGCACACATGTCATTCTTGGTACGCACCGCAGCAGGTCCCTTGAGTATCGATGATGCGGTAACACTTGAAGAACTCGAAGCGGCCAAAACCAATGATCGGCTCGCAGAGTATGTCCTTCCCCCTACCGTTGCCGTTGAACACTTGACGCCCGTCACTGCCGATCCAAAGGCTCAGGATGACCTGTTTCACGGCCGCCGATTCACGGCGGCGGCCCCGGTCGATGCCTCATCCACGGTTCGAGTGCAAGACTCGCGAGGAAGGCTCCTTGCGCTGGCGGAAGCCATACCTCAGCATCGGGGCCTGTGGCAGCCGATCTGTGTCTTTCCTAGAACCGACGATGGGGGGTTTTCCAGATAGGAAGCTTCTTTGAGGAAACAGACCTGGCGTCCATTCGAGACGGTCTACTCCTCCGGAGACCCTGTGTGGTATCCCTGGGCACCTTCGACGGAGTTCATCGAGGACATGTGGCCATCCTAAATGAAGCCACTCGTCAAGCGCGTGCTTGCGCCGCAGACAGCGTCGCACTGACTTTTGATCGTCTGCCTCTGGAGCTGTTGCGCCCGTCTGAGGCTCCGTTGCTGTTGACACCGCCTGATGAGCGTATGCGCTTGTTGGGTCGTCACGTCGATCGCGTCGTCAGCTTGCGTTTCGATTGGCCGTTAGCCAAGCTTGCTCCCTCAGAGTTCGTGGAACGGGTTCTCATAGAGGGGCTCGGCGCTCAGGCCATAGTTGTCGGCTTCAACTATACTTTCGGTAGGCAGGGCAACGGAAACGCCGATACCTTGCTGGGATTGGGACGCCGACTGGGCGTTCCGGTCACTGTGGTTCCTCCTGTGAGCTCAGGACTGGGACCGATCTCAAGCACGGCCATCCGCCACTTTGTTGCTGCGGGAGACATGCAATCGGCTGCTGACATGCTTGGCCGCCCTTTCGCCCTCATAGGTCAGGTTGACAAAGGATATGCCCGCGGTCGCAAGCTGGGTTTTCCCACGGCTAACATCGTCTGTCACCGGCGTCAAATTCTGCCCAGCGAAGGTGTCTACGTCTCGGAAGCCGGATACGCTGACGGGCGCTTTATTGGCGATGCGGTTACCGCAATAAGCCGCCAACCCACCTTTTCCGGACGATCTATCACCATTGAGTGTCACATACTCGATTATGCCGGTGATCTGTACGGAGAGCGACTGGAGATACGCCTGCACAAGCGCTTGAGAACGCCCATGCGCTTTGCTTCGGCGGAAGAGCTGCGAGAGCAAATCGACCGGGATATCGCCGCTGCGAGAGATTTTTTGCGCATCTTACGTTTACATGATGGCGAGGACATGATAGACTTATCTAGTGGAACCCTTAGCTAGGGTTGTTTTCACTACCTTGGCTTAGGGCGATTACAGGCCAATTCAAGCCTGATTACGGGAGGACAAATCGGTGCTACCAAAGGAACGGAAGCAGCAAATCATTGAGGAGTACAGACTCCATGAAAGCGATACCGGTTCGCCTGAGGTACAGGTCGCTCTTCTCACATGGCGAATCAATCATCTGTCCGAACACCTTCGCGCCAACAAGAATGACCACCATTCCCGCCGTGGCCTTTATTCCTTGATCGGTCAGCGGCGCGGGCTTCTCAATTACCTGGAGAAAAAAGATGTCGAGCGGTACAGGGCCCTTATCGAACGCCTTGGCCTGCGTCGATAATAGGGGCGGGGGGCGACCCGCCCCCTTTTTGTATGACTAAGGCATGCTTGTCCATACTAGACTCGATGGATGGTCAAGTGTGTCCCGAGCAATACCCGCAGGAGGGTTGACCAACATGGCTTATGTGTTGGATCTTGAACTTGGCGGCCGACCGCTTCGCCTGGAAACAGGCAAATTGGCCGGTCAAGCCAATGGAAGTGTTTTAGTACGCTATGGTGATACAGTAGTACTTGTTACAGCGACTATGTCTGATGCGCGCGACGGTATCGACTTCTTCCCGTTGCTGGTCGACTACGAAGAACGGATGTATGCCATCGGGAAAATACCCGGCAGCTGGTTCCGCAGGGAAGGCCGACCGGCAGAGGGCGCTGTCTTGGCTGCCAGGCTTATCGACCGCGCCATTCGTCCACTATTCCCAGAAGGTTTTTTCAACGACGTGCAGGTTGTCGCTACGGTTATGTCAGTTGATCATGACAACTCGCCGATTATCGCCGCCATGATTGGTGCCTCGGCCGCGTTGACCATCTCCGACATCCCCTTTCTCGGTCCCATAGGCGGCGTGCAGGTGGGTCTGGTCGACGGCCAGTTCGTGATCAATCCCACCGCTGCTCAGATGGCTGAAAGCGATCTGGATCTGGTCGTGGCAGGTACTCGCGAGGCCGTCAACATGGTGGAAGCCGGAGCCAATGAAGTCGACGAAGAGACGATGCTCGAGGCTATCATGTTCGGCCATGAACAAGTACAACAGATCATCAATGCCATCGAGACCATGCGTCGCGACGTGGGACGTCCCAAGATTGAGGTTCCTCCTTACACCATCGACGAGGAACTTGATCAGTGGGTCCGCCAGGCTATTGGTAATCAACTTGTCTCAGCTATCAAAAGCGCAGACAAGCAAAGTCGTGAGGACCAGATTGATCAGGTCAAAGATGCGCTTGTGGAGGCCTTTGTACAGGCCTACGGCGAGGAAGAGCTACTGGCCAGACGCCAAGACCTCGCTCGAGCCTTCGATGCTCTGCTCAAAGAGAAAGTCCGGCACATGATCGCCGTCGAGCACATCCGGCCGGACGGTCGTGCGCTGGACGAGATTCGTCCGATCACCTGTGAAGTGGGAGTCCTGCCTCGAGCTCATGGCACGGGAATCTTCACCCGCGGACAGACCCAGGTTTGCACGGTTTGCACCTTGGGGTTGAAATCTGACGAACAGATCATGGACACTCTCAGCGAAGAAGACCGTAAACGCTACATACACCACTACAACTTCCCAGCTTTCTCCGTGGGTGAGACCAGACCGGCCCGTTCACCAGGACGGCGCGAAATCGGTCACGGTGCTTTGGCCGAGCGGGCTCTTCTCCCCGTGATTCCGTCAGAAGAGGATTTTCCGTATACATTGCGCCTCGTCTCAGAGGTCCTGGAGTCCAACGGCTCATCTTCTCAAGCCAGCGTCTGCGGATCTACATTGGCCTTGATGGACGCAGGGGTCCCGATCAAAAGACCGGTTGCGGGCATTGCCATGGGCCTGATCACATCCGAAGATAGAAAGCACTTCGCCATACTCACCGATATCCAAGGACTGGAGGATCATCTCGGTGACATGGACTTCAAAGTGGCCGGTACAAGCGAGGGCATTACAGCGCTGCAAATGGACATCAAGATCACCGGGGTGACCAAGGAGATCCTGCAACAGGCACTGGAGCAGGCGCGCAAGGGACGTCTGTTCATCCTGGAGCGCATGCTGGAGACGATTTCGGAACCGCGTCCTACGCTCTCACCCTGGGCGCCGCGCATTCGCACCATTCAGATTCCGGTAGACAAAATCCGTGACGTCATCGGTCCCGGCGGCAAAGTGATCCGGCAGATCATTGATGAAACAGGCGTAGCCATCGATGTCGAAGATGACGGTAGAGTCTTTGTGGCCTCAACGGATGAAAAAAGTAGCCAGCGAGCGATTGAGTGGATCCAGAGTATCACCGCTGAAGTGGAAGTTGGCAATGTATACACGGGCAAAGTAACCCGGATACTCAATTTCGGTGCCTTTGTGGAAATACTACCCGGTAAAGAGGGGCTTGTTCACATCTCCAAACTGGCCCACGAGCGAGTCGGGCGAGTTGAAGATGTCGTCAACGTAGGGGATGAAGTCACCGTCAAGGTGATAGAGATCGATCAAATGGGTCGTATCAATCTATCCATAAAAGATGCACTGGAGTCTGCCCCTCAAACCACCTCAGAAAACCGCGAGCGCCGGCCTGCAGGTCGCTCACAGCGACGGGGGGGAGGCGACTCCTCGCGGCGTCGCTCATAGATCGTAGAAGCACGATAATGCAGGTGGTTGTGAGCAGGTGCAGACCTGCTCATCTTATTATTGGGAGGTGTTGATCGATCGTGATCCGTGTTCGTTGCGGCGAAGTCCTGTCCGTCATAGAGGAAACAGAGCATTACCAGCGTCTGATGGTGCTGGTGGAAGGAACTGAAAACGAAGCCGTCAGTTTCCCGGCTTTGGTAGGTATGGCCAAAATCGGGGATCAAGTCACGCTCAACACCACCGCCGTGGCTTTAGGTCTTGGCACGGGTGGCCAGCACTTTGTGATGGCTGTTGCAGATGCGGAAAAAGGCCTTTCTAGCGCGGGTCATATCATGAAGTTGCGCTACACTCCCAGTCAGGTTAAAGTGTTGGCCGCCGAGGAAGAAGCCAGTCCGTATCATGAACTGCTGAAACAGCCCACGGCTCTGGATGATCTAGCGGTGTGCGTAGCCACGCTGCACAGTCTCATAGCCCCTTTTTCAGTGGCCTTCAAGCGCCAGGCTCCCTCGGCACGTCTGGTCTATGTGATGACAGACGGTGCTGCACTTCCGGCACGACTGAGCAAGCTGGCTCAACACCTACGCCGCCAAGGGTATCTCGATGCCATTATCACCTGCGGCCATGCCTTCGGCGGTGATCTTGAGGCCGTCACGGTATACTCCGCTTTACAGATTGCCCATCGCGTCCTCGAGGCGGAAGCCTGTATTGTAGCCATGGGCCCGGGAGTCGTAGGTACGGGAACCGCCCTCGGAACGACGGCTTTGGAGCAGGCCCCTATCTTGGACGGCGCAAATGCCTTGGGAGCCCGTTCCATGGCCGTGCCTCGCATCAGCTTCGCCGATCCCCGTCCCAGACACCAAGGACTGTCACATCACTCTCTCACTGCCTTAGGGCTTCTGACCCACAGCTCCACTACCATCACCCTTCCGGTCTTGAACGAGACGCAGACCCAGACCATTATTGCTCAATGCCGCGCTCATCGGCTGATCCCGAAACACAGATTGCAATGGGAAGACATCGGAGACGTAAACCAGTTGTTGACCGAAGCAGGAGTCCAAGTGACCTCAATGGGACGAACCCCTCTACAGGATCCCGCGTTCTTTGCCACAGGTGCCGCTGCAGGTCAGGCAGCAGCCCGCTGGGCTATGAGCCGAAAACACATATGATATCCTCCTCACGCATACTATGAAGCATGAGGAGGGCTATTCTTGGGCACATGGAAGAGACGCTCCGCCCTTGCCAACTGGGTGGCCCGTATCATCGGACCGCGCTTATCTCTCTTTGCAGTAGTGCTCATCATTCTCATCATCGGAGCGGCCGCCGGAGCCTTCTCGGTTAAGAGCCTCAACCTATCCGGATACCAAGAACTGTCTCAATTTGTTGGCGGGCTACTACATCATCTTTCCGTGAAGGGTCCAGCCCCAACCTATGGTTGGCATTGGATGGCCGCGGAAGACGTGCTAAAGATCGCAGGTTTGCTGTGGCTATTGGGGCTCTCGGTAATCGGCGCCCCTCTGATCGCAGCAGTGATTTTCCTGCGCGGCTTCACATTGGGCTTTGTCTTCGGCTTTCTGATTGATGATCTTGGGATACGAGGGGCTGCCTTAGCCCTGGCGGCTCTGCTGCCCCAGAATCTGGTTTCCATTCCGGGCGTTCTTTTGTGTGCGGTAGGAGCGATAGGCTTTTCTGCGGAAATCGTCCGCACGGTTTTCGGGAGGGCTCGGGGAGTCACCATCTATCACCACTTACGTAGAGAAGGAAATGTAGGGCTGATAGGCTGTCTTCTCCTCTTGGTCGGCAGTATCATCGAGATCTTCGTCAGTCCTACACTGACTGCCGTGGCGGCCCGCTATCTGGTGAGAGGTGTTTAGTGACACCAAGGATAGCTGGCGTCAGTGGCAAATTCTAGTGTTCATACAGACTACATAACGAGAGGCATGACGAATGTATGTATAACATATCCCGTGTAATCATGATCGTCTTGGATTCAGTCGGTGTCGGAGAACTGCCCGACGCCGCCTTATATGGTGATGAGGGCAGCAACACCTTGGGTAACATTGCCTGCCGAGTTGATCTACGCCTGCCTCATCTAGAGAGACTCGGGCTAGGGAATATCATCCCCGTCCGAGGTGTCGGTCCGGTCAACGATCCCCTAGGCGCCTACGGCAAGATGGCTCCGCTTTCTCCGGGGAAAGACACCACAACCGGACACTGGGAAATTGCCGGGGTAGTGTTGGACAGGCCCTTTCCTACCTATCCTGACGGCTTTCCCGATTCAGTGATCAGCGCCTTCACGGACGCCACCGGGTATGAGGTTCTGGGCAACAAGGTCGCCTCGGGTACGGAGATCATCGAGGAACTCGGAATGGAACACCTTAAAACAGGACGGCCAATCGTCTACACTTCAGCCGACAGTGTCTTTCAGATTGCCGCCCATGAAGATGTCATACCGGTTGAGGAGCTGTATAGGATCTGTCAGACAGCTCGGTCGATTCTACGCGGACCGCATGGCGTGGCGCGGGTCATCGCCCGTCCGTTTATCGGTACACCGGGCAAGTTCACACGTACCGCCAACCGCCGTGACTTTAGTCTGGCACCCCCCAGACTGACCATACTGGACCTGCTACACGCAGCGAACCATGAAGTCTGGGCAGTCGGCAAGATAAGCGACATCTTTGCCGGTCGAGGCATCACCCGGTCCCTACCCACACGCAACAACATGCATACCGTCGACGTCACATTGCAGCTGATGGGGGAAATGGATCGAAGCGGGCTCATCTTCGCCAACTGTGTCGATTTCGATATGCTCTGGGGGCATCGCAACGACGTTGTGGGCTATGCGCGCGGTCTCGAGGAGTTTGATGCTCGGGTTCCCGATATTCTTGACGCGGTCAAAGACGACGATTTGCTGATCCTTCTGGCTGATCACGGCTGCGATCCTACCACCTCTAGCACCGATCATTCCCGTGAGTATGTGCCTTTGATTCTTTTCGGCGCGATGTGCACCCCCGGCCGAGCCCTTGGGGTTCGCAAGACCTATTCAGACGTAGCGGCAACGTTAGCCAAGACCTTCGGGGTGCCAAATCCGGGACCGGGGACCAGTCTACTGTAACAGAAAGGAGGAGCCGTCATGGGTGTGCTCGACATCATAGAAAAAAAGCGCGACGGCGTTGAACATACCGAAGATGAGATCTACGAACTGATCAGACACGTAGCCTCAGGCGACATTCCTGATTACCAAATCGCGGCCTGGCTGATGGCCGTCTACATACAAGGTCTGACCCCGACAGAGACGGCATGGCTCACCGCAGCTATGGCCTCCTCAGGAGTTCGCCTTGACCTTTCGGGAATTCCCGGGATAAAAGTGGATAAGCACTCCACCGGAGGGGTAGGGGACAAAACCACCCTGGTTTTAGCACCGCTGGTCGCGGCGGCAGGAGTCCCCGTGGCTAAGATGGCTGGAAGGGGGCTGGGTTTTACCGGAGGTACTCTGGACAAACTCGATTCCTTTGCCGGGATCTGTCTGGCCCTGCCGCATGAACGATTCATCGAACAAGTTGCTGATATCGGCGTGGCTATTACCGGTCAGACGGAAGACCTCGCTCCGGCCGATCGGCAGCTGTATGCCTTGCGTGATGTGACGGCCACGATCGATAGCATTCCGCTGATCGCCTCCAGTGTGATGAGCAAAAAACTGGCCGCCGGAGCGGATGCCTTTGTACTGGATGTCAAAGTCGGCACCGGGGCCTTCGCCAAAGATCTCAATGCCGGAAAGCGGCTTGCCCAAACCATGGTCGATATCGCCCGCCGAAACGATAAGCGGGCCGTGGCAGTAATGACCGACATGTCTCAACCCTTGGGAAGAGCGGTAGGCAATGCATTGGAAGTTCGGGAGGCCCTAGCCGCGTTGAGAGACGAAGGGCCTGCGGATCTACGGCTTTTGTGTCTCACTCTTGGAGCTGAAATGCTGGTCTTGGGCGGCAAAGCGCGCCATCTAGCCGAAGCCTACACGAGCCTCGAGCAAGTACTCGCTTCCGGAGCGGCTCTCGACAGACTGGCTGAGATGGTGGCCGCTCAAGGCGGCGATCAGAGCCTGGTTTACGATCCGGACAGGCTGCCCACGGCACCGGTTCGTCAATCGGTCGTCGCTCCGCGCAGTGGCTACATACAGAGTGTGGATGCATTGACCGTCGGTCGCATAGCCATGCGACTCGGTGCCGGCAGACAGACCAAAGACGATGCCATCGATCTGTCGGTTGGCATTGATCGCATATGTAAGGTGGGGATGCAGATCGAGGCAGGAGAACCGCTGGCTGAGATACACGCCCGAACCGTAGCCGAGGCCGAAGCGGTTAAGCCCGCGCTTTTGGAGGCCTTTGAGATCGGACCAGAACCGCCGGCGCCTCAGCCTCTGATCCTGGGACGGGTCAGTTCTCACTGAGTGACGGCCAAATCATAGGCCTTGCTTTTGTCGCATACATTTTGGCGAAGATACACCCTCCCACTATTGACAAAAGGAGGCCTATGGCCATGGTCAAGCCACCGACCCCTCTTGTTGTCGGTCTGCTTATGGCATGCTTTTTTCTTCATGGTGTCTTTGAACCTGCGATCGCCGCTGAAGCGAAGCTGTCCATCACATCAGCCAGTGCCGTCTTGATGGATTACCACACGGGCCGGGTGCTGTATGAAAAGAACGCCCATGAACAACTACCGCCTGCCAGCGTGACCAAGATCATGACGCTGGTCTTGGCCCTGGAAGCTCTCAGAGACGGTAAGGTGTCGCTCGAGACCGGTATACCTACCAGTGAACTGGCCGCCAGTATGGGCGGTACCCAAATATGGTTGGAAACAGGCGAAGTACGCCCTTTTGAGGAGCTGCTCTATGCCATTGCCGTGGGATCGGCTAATGACGCCTCCGTCGCTGTAGCGGAACACCTGGCCGGCTCGGAGCCTGCATTCGTCGCCCTCATGAATGCCAAAGCCAAAGCGCTGGGGATGAAAAACACACATTTTGCCAATCCCAGCGGGCTGCCTTTTCCCGATCAACGTCATGTTTCGTCGGCATACGACTTAGCGGTATTGTCGCGCTATGCGCTCGATCTTCCCATGTTTCGCAAACTGGTGGCCACCTGGGGACCCGTGGTCATGCGCCCCGAGGGCAAACGACAGCCGGAGCTTTGGTCATTCAACAAGATGCTGAAGCAATACCCCGGAATGGACGGTATCAAGACCGGGATGACGAATGAAGCCGGATTCTGCCTGGCGGCGACCGCGGAACGGGACGGTCTGCGCCTCATTGCGGTGACCCTGAACGCTCCCACCAGCCAAGAGCGTAACCAGGATATCGCCCGCTTGCTCGACTACGGCTTCTCACAGTTGCGGGCCATAACGGTAGCCAAAGAGGGAGAAGAGGTGGGGACCATCCCCGTCTCCAAAGGGCAGATCCAACAAGTAGGAGTCGCTCCCGTTCGTGATGTCGTACTCACCGTAGGTCGTACGGAAGAGGCGGAAGTGAAGACTGAGATCACCGTGCCCAAGCGAATTAACGCTCCCATAGCCAAGGGTCAGGCCGTTGCGGAGTTGGTGGTCAAGATGAATGATAAAGAAATGACGCGCGTCGATTTAGTGGCCACGCAAGATGTCGCCCGCGGCTCCCTTCTGCAAATCATGCTGCAGACCGTTAGACAGATCACGGGCGGTCCTGCCGTCAACAAACAACCCCCTCAGCAGTGAATGCCAAAGGCATGTTTTTTAAAGGAAGATGCCCTGCAAGAGCGAACGTTCCGCCTAGATGCCACATCAAGTGCAAACGCGAGCGGAGGCGACAAATTGAAGGTCCAAACACGGAAGGTTGGGGCCAGTCTGGTGGTTCGTCTCTCCGGAGAGCTGGACTTGGCTACGGCTGAGATCTTCCGCCGGACAGTGGATGCACAACTGGCCAAGGATGGGTGTTCAAATCTCATCTTAGTTCTCAAAAACGTCACATTCATTGACAGCTCGGGTATCGGAGCCATTCTGGGAAGATACCGACTGATCCGGGAGCGCCAAGGCAGGGTCATAGCCACCGGATTGCGGCCTGCCGTAAGACGCGTACTGGAGATGTCGGGTGTTTTGCGTGTCGTGGAGACTGCGGAAACAGAACAACAGGCCCTGGAGTCGCTTTAGGGAGGTGTAAGTGATGGAAAAGCAACCGCGCAATTCGATGAGGCTGGAATTCAGAAGTCTACCTGCGAACGTCAGCTTTGCACGAACGACCGTGGCCATCTTCGCCTCCCAGATGGATTTCACTGTGGATCAGATTGACGAGATCAAAGTGGCAGTATCCGAGGCCGTCTCCAATGCAGTGATCCACGGCAAAAAAGACGAAAGTAGCGTAGTTCGTCTTGAAGCGCAGTTGTATGACGATGCACTGGTGATCACAGTCAGCGATGACGGTCCGGGCATTCAAGACATCTCCTGGGCTATGGAACCGGGAAGCACGACCGCTGACCGCATGGGATTGGGCTTCGTCTTCATCAAAGAGTACATGGACGAACTCAAAATCGACTCTTCTCCCGGCGCCGGCACCCGGGTGACCATGATCAAGAACCTGGCGCTGCGAGTGGAGCACTGACGGGGGAGTCGCTATTGGAACATCTGACGACGACCAAACTCCCGGCAGAAAAGCTGTCACCGGAGCAAACGCGCTGCCTGCTGTCCGCGGCGCAAGCAGGCGACACCCAGGCGCGCGAGGCGTTGATTCATGCTAACATGCGCCTGGCCAGGAGTATCACCCGGCGTTTTATGAGTCGAAACGCCGATCCGGAGGATCTGTTTCAGGTGGCCTGTCTGGGTCTGATGAAGGCCATAGACAATTTCGACCTATCATTTGACGTCCGTTTTTCCACCTATGCCGTGCCGTGCATTATCGGCGAAATACGGCGTTACTTACAGCAAGACCGGCCTTTAAGGTTGGGCAGATCGCTCCAAGAGAGAGTGCGTGCCGTTGCTCAGGCCAGAGAACGGCTGACGCATGAGTTGGGACGTTCTCCAACTACGAACGAGATCGCCTGCTGGCTCAACATGGAACGAGAGGAAGTCATCACCGCGCTGGAAGCAGCATCCACTCCCACTTCATTGGAGGAAGTCATTCACGACAGTGAAGGGGAACCCATTTTGTTACAAGATCAGATCGGGACGGAGGAGATTGAGTCCCACGTTTTCATTGACAATCTGGCCCTGCAACAGGTTTTCAACGTTCTCAGCGAAGAAGAACGCCGTCTGGTCACAATGCGTTTCTTTCGCAATATGAGACAGGTTGATGTCGCCAGGGCCTTGGGCCTGTCACAACCACAAGTATCGCGCCTGGAACAACGCATCCTACGTAAGATGCGTGCCATGTTAGTTTCATAGCCTCGCAGCTGCCTCGGTTACCAACATCTAACGAAAGGCGGACGATAGCGGATCAAGAATACTCTGTTGTGTGGGACATAGCGCGCGGCACACCTCCATAGCATACGACACTCCCATAGCCTCGGAATACCTACACTGGAGGAGATGGCTCTACCATGTTAATGTCCGGTGACAAAGTCCGCTTGCGCTTAGCAACACCCGATGATTTTCCCCATATCGTCTCATGGGGCCGCGATGAGAAGGTCGCCCAAGATCTGGAAGGCGACTATCCGACGACCTTGGAAGAGTGTGCCGCTTGGCTGCAGACAATCAAAAGCGATCGGCACGCTTTGCATTATGTCATCGTTTCTTTGCATGACGATCGCCCCATAGGTGACATTCAACTTGACCACATCACATGGCGCAGCGGCGATGGTGAACTGCGCATTCGCATCGGCGAACGACACCTATGGGATCAAGGATTCGGCACGGATGCCGTCATCACATTGTTGCGATACGCGTTCTTGAACATGCGTCTTTCTTGCATCTACCTAAGGGTTTTTGCCTCAAATCTTCGTGCTATTCGCTGCTACGAAAAAGCAGGTTTCCGCAAAGAAGGTCGTTTAATGAGGAGAACCGCCGAGGGACAAGAGCGTGAGACCTTCCTCATGAGCGTTCGTCGAGCGGATTTCCTGCGAACCCACTCCGCAAAGGAAGGGACACAAACGGCATAGGATTCGTTTTTTTCTTTCAGCGACGGCGCTTTTTTCAGGCGCCGTCTTTTTCTTGTTTTTCCGTCGAGGACCCAAGCCGCCGATGTCGAAGAAGAATTGGACGTAGACTTCGCTGTAGAGTCTCTTTGATGATTACCGTTGGTATGGAGGCGGCAAATCCTGTGTCTAACCCTATCATTCAGTTGATCGGTGTCCACAAGTACTTCGGTAAACTGCATGTCCTACGCGACATCAACGAGACCATCCATAGGGGAGAAGTGGTGGTTATCATCGGGCCCAGCGGCTCGGGCAAGAGCACGCTTTTGCGATGCATCAATCGTCTGGAAGAGATCCAAGACGGACAGGTGATCGTGGACGGCTACGATGTCTCGGATCCGAAGACCCCGATCACTCTGGTGCGTTCACAGATAGGGATGGTCTTCCAGCACTTCAACCTCTATCCCCACATGACGGTCTTGGACAACATCACCTTGGCTCCCATCAAGGTCAAAAAACTTAGTCAGGAAGAGGCGGAAAGCAAAGCTCACGACTTGCTGCGCAAGGTGGGTATTCCCGAAAAAGCATCTTCATATCCGGCCGCATTGTCCGGCGGTCAGCAGCAACGTGTAGCCATCGCTCGAGCTCTGGCCATGGAGCCGAAAATCATGCTTTTTGACGAACCCACTTCCGCACTTGATCCGGAGATGATCAAGGAAGTGTTGGATGTCATGATCGATCTGGCTTCGGAAGGGATGACCATGCTCGTCGCGACCCATGAAATGGGTTTTGCCCGGAAGGTCGCTGACCGGGTCCTGTTCATGGATGAGGGGCGCATCGTGGAGTGCGGTGCTCCGGCCAAACTATTTACTCAACCGCAACAAGAGCGAACACGGCTTTTTCTCGAAAAGGTTCTATGATTCACCCCTTGGATTTCTTGAATCAAGACTATACTTAACCAGGAGTTGCCGTCTCCGCGTCGAACTCCTGACCCGAAGGATCCTCTAAAGCCTTACACTACCAAATGTGCATTCCTAACTTAATCGGAGGTTGATTGCGGATGCTGCAGACGCTGGCCAAAGGCGGCCCGGTCATGATTCCGTTAGGAGTATGTTCGGTGTTGGCCTTAGCTGTTTTTCTTGAGCGAATCTGGTACTATTGGCGCACCCGTTCGGACAGCAACGCCGTCATCGCATCGGTGCGTGAACCGTTGAAGCAAGGCAACTACCTTGAAGCTCTACAAATAGCCAAGCAGGCTCCCGGTCCGTATGCCGGGCTGCTTTCCGCCGGAGTGGCCTACGCAGACAAAGGCAGAGAGCAGATGCAAGCACAACTCGAACTCGCAGCGCAGGCAGAGATCCAACAAATGGAAAGAGGTCTTGGTGTTTTGAGCACCATCACGACCGTCTCACCTCTCTTGGGTCTGCTGGGAACGGTGACGGGTATCATCAAGTCATTCGCAGTACTCTCCGGTTTTCAGGGAATTGAGAGCCCAGCAGCCTTGAGTGCCGGTATTGCGGAGGCCCTCATCACAACAGCCGCCGGATTGACCATCGCTATCCCTTCAGCTGCAGCCTTTGACTGGTTTAACGCGATCGTAAACCGTCGGGTGCAAGAAATGAACAAGGCCGGCAACATCATAATGGATGTTGTGTCCGAGCACAAGGGTGAAGAGCAATGATGGCTATAAGAAGACGGAATGTCCGCAAGCCTTTTGTGCAGATAGTCTCCTTGCTGGACGTCTTTGTTATTTTGCTGTTTTATTTTATGTTGTCTACTACATTTCGCTCCACCCCGGCCGGCATTAACCTCATCCTGCCTCGCGCTACCACCGGTGTCGTCCAGACTGCACGCGACCTGACGGTAACCATCGACGCTCAGGGCCGCATGTATGCAGCCGGCCAGATCGCTCTCCCGGCCGATATCACTCGAATCGCGAGAAATCATCTGGCTGACGACCCGAATCTTTCAGTGACCATTCGTGCGGATGAAGCCGTCAGGTATGAGAGTGTAGTCACCGCCATCGATGCTGTACGGGCCGCAGGAGTACATAACTTGCGCTTGGCCGTACGGCTTCCGTCGGCTTCAGCCCAGTAGTTGTCGTTGGTTGAGAACGCACGCTGAAAAGCGAGGTGAAGCGGGTGTATGCTCTCGATGATGACAACAGACGATACATCGTCTTCTTGATCGTATCCATGCTTCTGCACGCTTTACTTCTGTTTCTGGTGCCCGGATTCGGGCTGAGTCCGTTAGGAGTGATGTCCGGTATTGGGGGCGACGCGGTTGAGGTGAGCATAGTCCCTCTCGAACCGGTAACGATCAGCAGCATGGTTCCCCGAGTTGAGCCCGACAAAAGCCTTATACCCGTCCGGAGGGTGCAGACACCTCCGCAACCCAGACCGACGCCGCTGCCTCAGACTCCCACTCCCGCACCCGCGCCGCGTCCGGAGCGACCGGAAGTAGAAGAGAGTCTTCCTCAACGCGTCCTTACAGCACCGACCAGCCCTCAGGAGGTGCCCGAAGTCTCAACGCAACCTACAGTGGAAGAACCCGTGATCGAACCGACACCGGAGACAACGTCGGAGGAAACGGAACAGGCGGAACCTGAACCGGAGCCCTTGATCCCGCCACTGGTCCATGAGGCAGTGAGCGGTTTCGGTCTTTTGCGTCACTATCCGGCGAAGGAAGCCGCCCTTTTGATGGATACACTCGTCGCCCGGGTCGAAGTGACCGTCACCACGGAAGGTAAAGCCATTAATCCCAGACTCCTCACACCCAGCGTTAACCCGCATCTTGATTATTGGGTAGAACAAACGGCGGCCAGACAGCTTCAGTTTGCTCCGGCCCCGAGCCCTTATCAAGTGACGGTGGAGGTGCTGATAGATCCGCAAAACAAGAAGGTTACCCTGACTCCGGAGGGCGAGCGAGTACGATTTATCGAGCCTTGATCCGGAAAATGCCTACCTCACCTCGGCATAGTAACCGATCAAGGTCACGAGTGAGAAATCTTCGAATGCTAAACGTATGCGCCAAGCGGACTGGTGGGAGGTTTCCGATGTGATGTTATCGCTAAACAAGCCAACGGTTCTTTGGCTCATTGCCATTTTCTGTCTGGGTTTATTCGCCGTATCCTCGCCGCCAACCCAAGCCTCCGAGGTCATATTGCGCAATGAATACATCATGGTAACAGTCAACGCCCGTGAGGAAAACACCGGGCGCTTCGCGATTAAGACGACGGGCGGCGATCCTGATCGCGTCTCCGATGACAATACCTATCTGATCTATCAACGTGAAGACACGAAAGGACCGTGGACCTCTTTCACCACGGTACTGATCGACGGTGTGCCGTGGGTCTATGGCGGCCCTACCTGGGACGTCGCCGGCTTCGGCGCACCTACGGGATTCAGCGTCCAGCCACCTACTCTCGTTGACAACCGAAGGATCGAGAGCGCTTGGCAGATGGGACCGCTGAGGGTGAGTCAGGTCATCAGCTTCGTCCGCTCGAGCACGACAGGTCTCATGGATACCGCCAGAATCCAATACGAGCTGCGAAACACTGACTCGGAGCCGCATACAGTTGGTATGCGCGTCGCCTTGGATACCATGCTCGGAGATAACGACGGAGCTCCCTTCCGCATAGGAGATGAAGCGATTACGACCGACACCGCCTTTTCCGGAAGTGCGATCCCCGAGTTCTGGCAGGCCTTCGATTCTTTGGAAGATCCGAAAGTCACGGCACAGGGGACTCTTTGGGGCGGGGAGGTGACGCGCCCTGACAAGGTCTATCTGACCAACTGGGGAACTCTGACTGAGCATCCCTGGGAAATCGACGTCCGGCCCGGACGCGATTTCACCCGAGTCGGCGGATTTGAGCTTGACAGCGCCATGGCTTTGGTCTGGGAACCCAGGACTATGGCCCCGGGCGAACGTCAGACTTTCGTAGTCTACTATGGTCTCGGCGGCATCACTATCGCCCCTGGTCAACTGCAACTCGGGGTGACTTGCCCGGCCAGCGTTGTCGGCGGCGAGGCGAGTGAAAGCTTCCTCGTCGTAGCCTACATTCAAAACCGCGGCAGCGGAGAGGCTCGTGATCTGAAAGCCACCATCCGCCTGCCCAAAGGGCTTCAACTGCTCCCCGGTCAACGGGCAACCCGAGATCTTGGGAAGCTGGAAGTCAACGAGACGACGCAGGTGAGTTGGAGAGTCAGAGCCGTTGATGCGTTCGGCAGGGTCACGCTCAGTGTCGATGCTTCGGCCATGAACGCTGAACCAAACTCCGTTAGTCGGCACATTGATGTGGTCTCACCCGCCAGTTTACAGATCAGCCTCAAGCAACCTCAGGCTCGGCTGTCTGTGACGGATGGTCGGTGGGATCCCGTTCCCTATGCACTCGAAGCGACTATTTCCAACGTAGGCCAGGCCGCAGCCAGCGGTGTGACGGCCGAGTGGTCGTCCAGTCGGGGTCTGCAGCTAGCCAGCGGCGACATTCCAACACGCACGATCGGTTTTCTTGATCCGGGAGAAAGCTATGACGTTCGCTGGCACGTCGTCCCCACAGGAGAGCCCGGCGATCTTCCCTACACATTGAGGGCCTCGGCGTTGACTCAGACTCCTGAGGCCCGCGCGAGTGGCTTGTTGAGAGTCCCGCCGCTGGAAAGCGCGCTTTCCATAGCCATAAACAGATTGGGCGCGCGCGACAGCGAAGCTCTGGCCGTCGGGGAGGATTTCGTAGCCTATGTACGGGCTGCAAACCTCAAGAATGCCCACAGTGTTGATGTCGAAATCACCTATGATCCGACACGCCTGCAACTGATCGGCGGACCGCTGGGAGTCGATCGCGGCACGTTGTTCGTCACAGAGGACAATGAGTATCTAGGCTGGGAGCGTCCCCAAGTCCTGATAGATATGTCCAAACCTCTGGCCCGTGTTGCCGTTAGCGGCAACCGTGCCGATGCAGCGCCACAGTCGATTCTGTCAGGCAGTGTTGCTGTCCTGCGTTTCAAAGCCCTTGCTCCCGGAGATTGCACGCTACAGATTGACAAGGCGATAGTCAAAGACCGCTTCGGCCAAGAGTCACAGGTTATGATTAGCGGTGCGGATATACGCATAGCACCCTGAGGCCGACGGAAACGCCTGTAAACCGCGCCCCGTAATACGATTCTTGAAGAGAGGTGCAGCGATGAACAAAGGGAGAGTACTTATTGGTTTCTTTCTACTGTCTTTAGTGTGCCTGTCAACAGTGGTCTTTGCGGCCCCGTCTGATATAAAAGATGTGCCTGCGGATCACTGGGCTTACGACGCGGTACGTACGCTTGTAGGCCGCGGATACTTGTCGGTCGGGGCGGACGGCGCATTCCGCGGGAATGAGCCGGTAGACCGCTATACTTTTGCGGCTGTATTGGCTCAAATGCTCAACGAATTTGACCGAGCTTCCGACCGGGTCACCAGCGAAGACGTGCAACTGTTGCGAAAACTCACCAATGAATATCGTGCCGAACTGGTGGAGTATTACGCCGCGCAAGATCAGACCAGGCGCACTGTCAACGCCGTGGATAAGCGATTGAGCACACTGGATGAGAAGATAAACGAAGCGCTCATGGCTTATTCCGACCTGTCTGCACGTGCCGACGATCTACAAAAGCAAATCTCAGAAAACGCCGCGACGAATGCTTCGTTGGCTGAACAAACACGCGATCTGCGACGCGATGTGGACTCCGTGGGACGTGAACTCGCATCGGTTAGCCAAGACATAAACTCACGTCTGGAGCAAACGATGCGGGATACATCGAACCTGCACACCCGTCTCAATACTCTGGACGCCGATTTAGCCCGGGAGCTCGATTCGATACGATCTGATGCCCGCGCTTTGGCCGCCCGTATCCAGTATGAACAAGATCAACAGGACAAGACTCTGCAAGACTTGGCGGATCAAATCAAGACCGAAAACAGCGAGCGCGCTCGCCTGCAGCAGGCATCCGACAGCCTCAGATCTGATCTTGAGGCTCTGGAGAAGCAAGTTGCGAGTCAGCTGGACCAACTGAAAGAACTGGATGGGCAATTGAGTGCCTTGGAAGGTTCCGTGCTCGCCATGGAATCACGGCTCAAAGAAGACCTAGGAGAACAGGAGGCAAAGATAGCCGCTCTGGAGAGATCCCTGGACGCCCAAAAACAAAGCTTGAGCTCGGAAGCCACGGTACGCGCTGAGGCCATCCAAGCTCTTGAAAGGCAAATCGACAGTCTGGAATCGGCTCTTGCCTCTCGGAGCAGAGATCTTGAGGGCCAACTCAGTGCCGAGATCACACAACAAGACCTCAAAACCAGAGAACAAATCGCTGAGCTTCGCCAAGAAGTCTCTGCTCAAAAGACAGCCTTAGAGACGGAAACCACAGCACGCACGCAGGTGATTGAGAAATTGGAGGCGCAGATCGCCGCGCTCCGTTCGAGTTTTGATCAACGAAGCAAGGATCTGGAGCAGCAGATCAGCACCGGAATCGGTCAACAAGATGATAAGATGCAGCAACAGATCACCAATGTGAAGCAAGAGTTGTCTGCGCAACAGAAGTTGCTCCAAGAGGAGACGGCGGCACGCAGCGAAGCTCTCTCACAACTTGAAAGGCAGATCGCCGAGCTGAAGCAAGAGCTCGCCGTCCGCGACAGTGATGTCGATAAGCGGATCGCAGACTTGAAGTACGGAATGGATACTCAGAAGGCTGACCTGGAAGGCCAAATCGCCAAACTGGAGCAAGAGCTGGACACTCGAAGCAGTAACGTCGATCAGCAGATCGCCGACCTAAGACAGGGGATGGATACTCAAAAGACGGATTTTGACAGCCAGATCGCTGAACTGAAACAAGGGATTTTGACCCAAGGCGGTAATGTCGACTATCAGATCAACATTCTGACTGAAGAACTGGCTGCTCAGAGAACCGATTTGGAAGAGCAGATCAGCCAGTTGAGGCAGGAGTTGACTACCCAAAGCGGCGACGTCGATAAGCAGATCGCAGATTTGAAGCGCGGAATGGATACTCAGAAGGCTGACCTGGAGGGCCAAATCGCTAGACTGGAGCAAGAGCTGGATACTCGAAGCAGTAGCGTCGATAAGCAGATCGATCAACTTAAGCAGGGAATGGATGCGCAACAGACCGATCTGGAAGAGCAGATTGCCCAATTGAAAGAAGAGCTGGATAGTCAAAGTAGCTACGTCGATAGGCAGATCGCCGATCTAAAGCAGGGAATGGGTACCCAACAGACGGATCTGGAAGGCCGGATTGCTCAACTGAAACAAGAACTTGCCAGTCAAAGCAGCAACGTCGATGAGCAGATCATAGATCTGAGGCGCGAGCTGGCAACTCAAAAAAGCGACTTCGAGAGTCGGAACGCGGCTCTGGAGGGTAAACTGATAGAGCAGATTGACGATCTGGAGCGACAGCTCGCTGCGCAGAAGTCGGAACTGGAAGCAAAGACATCTTCGCAAGCCGAAGCTCTCGAGAGACTGGCAAGTGACGTCGTAGCTCTGGAAACGGACCTCAAAACGCGCCAGACCGCTTTAGAGGACCAATTGGCCGCCAATCTGGATGCTTTGGACAAGAGAATGGAGCAAGAGCTCCGGGATCTCAGGCAGACCATGACTGAAGCCTTGGACGCCCGCGAAGCGGAATTTGTGCGGAGAGAAAGCGAACTGAAGGCTCAATATGAAGACTTGGCGGCCAGGCTGCAGGCCCAAATAGACGAATTGCGAACGGAGTTGGCCCGGACACAACACGACCTTGTGGTTACGACGAGAAAACTCGAGGAAGCGGAGGGCAGGCTGGGTCTGTCCGACAGTCAGCTTGCGGAACTTGATCAACGTATCAAAGACGGACTGGCAGAGTACCTGACATCGTCTTTAGTGCGTGAGAGGACTCTGGAAAAAAGAGTTGCTGACCTTGAGCTTTTGGTTGAGGCCATGCAAGAGAAGACAGATAAAGACATCAAGGGTGCCAAGGGCCAAGCTTGGACCGCCGCATTGCTGTCGGCGCTGTTGGGCATCTTTGTGTCGCCGTAATCGACGGCATTGAACACTCAGTCTTCCTGCAAGAGGGGCCGCTCGGTGCGGTCCCTTTCTTCATACTAGCTCCGGAGGGAAGCTTCAATGGAGAAGGAGATCTATCTCGATAATGCATCGACGACACAAGCGACGCCGGAGGTCTGCAGAGCGGTTCATGAGGCATTGGCCGTCACCTACGGCAATCCTTCTTCGCCGCACACGTTAGGACTGGCTGCCGAGGAGACGGTGCGTGACGCCAGAAGGGCACTGGCTGCCTACCTCGGAGTCCCAGAACGAGGCGTGATATTCACCTCGGGTGGCACAGAATCGGTGAATATGGCAGTCTTTGGAGTGGCCAAAGCGCGTCAACGTCAGGGGAAGCATATTATCATCTCGGCTATCGAGCATGCCGCGGTGCTCGCTCCCTGCAAAGCCCTGGAAGAGAGTGGTTGGCGGATAACTCAGATCGGTGTCGACCGACATGGCAGAGTATCACCCGAAGATGTCGCGGAAGCCGTGTGCGAGGATACCGTCCTCGTATCGATCATGGCAGTGAACAACGAAGTCGGCAGTGTACAACCCATATCCGATATAGCCGATGCCGTTCGATCAAGAAATCCTAAGTGTGCCATTCACACTGATGCGGTACAAGCGCTGGGCAAGATAGATATGCGTCCCATCGTCCGCAGCGTGGATTTATTGTCACTATCGGCCCATAAAATCCACGGTCCCAAAGGATGCGGAGCGCTTTGGATACGCGAAGGAGTCCGTCTGGAACCGATTCTGTTCGGCGGAGGTCAAGAAGGAGGTCTCAGATCGGGAACGGAAAACGTTCCGGGGATCGCGGGATTCGCTGCCGCTGTAAAGCAACTGATGGCCAGCGGGGAAGAGGGGATAAAGCGGATGGCCCGACTGCGCAGCCAACTCGTGGAGTCCGTCACCAAGGTCCTGCCGGAGGCAATCATTAACGGACCGCTGTCCGAAGAAGCGGCACCTCACATCTGCAACGTCTCCATACCCGGCATACAAGCGGAGGTCTTGGTCAGGGCTCTAGCCCAGGAAGGTGTGTATGCGTCCACCGGAGCCGCCTGTTCTTCACGTCGAAACGATACCCGAGTCCTGAAAGCCATGGGAGTGGCCGAGGCTATTCGCTCCGCTTCAGTCCGCTTCAGTCTGTCACCGCTGACAACTCCGGAAGAAATAGAGATCGCTGTGTCGAAGCTCCATAGGGTAGTGCATCTCTTGCATCCAAGAAGATGAGAGGCATGACTCTCAGGAGGAGTAAAGTATGACCGAAGTCGTCATTGTAAAATACGGGGAGATAGCGCTCAAGGGCGCTAACAGACCGGTCTTCGAAAAGACCCTGTTACGCAATCTGCGTTGGGCGTTACGTGACTTGCCGGAGGCCCGTGTGACAAAAGAACACGGAAGATTCCGTATCGAGGGTGCGGATACAGCCGCTATCCAATCGCGCGCGACTCGTGTCTTCGGTGTAGTCGGCACGAGCGTTGCGAGAGCTGTGGCCCCCATATACGAAGACATAGCTTTAGCAGCCGAAGAGATGCTAGGTAGCGCCGTCGTGACCGGTAAGACTACCTTCAAGGTGGAGAGCCGTCGCTCGGACAAGTCTTTCCCTCTTACGTCACCAGAACTCAGTAAGCGTCTGGGAGCTCACCTGTTGGCAGCCCATCCCCAAGTAAAAGTAGATGTCCATCAACCGCAAGTAACCATAAACGTCGAGGTCCGAGCCAACGTGGCCTATGTCTACGCGGATACACTGCAGGGCCCTGGAGGATTGCCTGTAGGGGTGAGCAGCCAGGGATTGCTTCTCATTTCGGGCGGCATTGACAGTCCCGTGGCGGGTTGGTTGGCCATGCGACGCGGAATACGCCTCGCGGCCATTCATTTCCACTCCATTCCGTATACGAGTGAACGAGCCCAAAAGAAGGTGGTTGAACTCACGGAGATTCTGGCCGCATACTCCGGAGACATACCGCTGTACATGGTGCGATTCACCGAAGCTCAGTTAGAGTTACAGGCCAAGGCACCGCCCGCACTTATGATGACGCTCATGCGTCGACTCATGTTACGAGTGGCCACGGAACTGGCCGCGCAGAAGGGAATTCCCGCGCTGATCACCGGTGAATCGGTAGGACAGGTCGCCAGTCAGACTTTAGAGAGTCTGGCTGTCATCAACGCCGTTACCTGTACGCCCATTTTGCGCCCGTTGATCACCTATGACAAAAGCGAGATCATGGCTTTGGCCCGGCGCATCGGTACCTATGAAACCTCGATTCTGCCGTATGAAGACTGTTGCACACTCTTTCTGCCGCGCCATCCGGAGACTCGTCCAACGATGGAAAGGGTGGAAGAAGCCGAGGCCAAACTAGACATCCAGGGATTGGTGCAAGACTGCCTATCGTCCGTGGAAGAGATCATGTCGCAACCACATACTGCGGCGTCCCTGTACGAAGGGGGTCCATTGATAACGTTTTCATGAATAGAAAGGGACCGGATGGGCATAATCATGTATGCTGGGTTAGGCACAGGAGGTGCCGACCACGGCTTAAAAAGGGGACTGCTCAAAAGCAGACCCCTTTTTTCTAACACCTACGTTGCGCCCGACTGGCCAATCTCGGATGAACGGCGAGTATTTGTTCCCAAAGCTCCGTTACAATATTTCGAATATCCCACTGCGCCTCCGGCGTTGTGCGCAAATTGACCAAGTGATAAAGCTGCCAAAGATCAAACTCACTGCGCACTCGACGCCGGTGAGCGTTGATAACGGCATAGCCTGCTGTCGCCGGCGCCTCACGCTCCAATAGCTTGTACAAATCCTCACTTACGGCAATCGCTTGATCCAACAAATCCGTCAGACCGGCGGCACCTATGTTCGGCGGTACCGTGTAACCATTGCTGATCTCCGGAGGCCCCCACTGGAAATGCATACCGCGACAGTGGCGGAGCAACTGATGCCAGGCTGCTTCAGACAGTGTGAACAGACAATCATAGCGAATCCAATGAAAAGCAGGGGGAGGGACGTCGTGAGGACCCATATCGGCGATCATCGCCTCAAGAGGCTCGCACGATTTGTCTATGTGAACACCGGAGGCGGCTGCGACTTGAGCCACGATCTGCCGGGCTGTCTCTTCCGGCGAGTCGGTATCCTGACCTGTGAACCGCAGAAGCTGCACCGAGGGCGCCTTCCCGGATGACTTTGAAGCCGAACCTGCCAGTTGATGCCATGACGGACACCATCTTAGCTGATAATCGGACGGGGAAGCATGTCGCAACAAGGAGGGAAGAACCTTAGTTATTTCTTCTCTGAGGTCGTCGGCCAGCTGCCGAACCTCCCCAAAGACGGAGGCTCCCAAAAGGGCGATAGCGTCACGAAGAGCGCGGCCGTTGCCCGTCATGCCGAGACTGGTCAGGGTACTCAAAGGCAGAGCATAGCGGGCGTCTTCAAAGGCCAGACGGTCTATGCGCCCTTGTCTTGCCGTCGAGGTCTCGCCCTCCCGCTCAGGCAGTGCGTCATCCAGATAAGAGACCAAGCCCTGATAGAGCTGCTCATATGTATCGTATAAAGCCTCCATGGACTGCCTGTATTGGGAGAGAAGATGCGCATCAAGTTCCTTGGGTATGTAGTACTCTCCGCGTCGAGGTTTTTGGTAGCGCTGGCTGTATTCCGTGAATGACAAGAACTTATTGGCCAGTTCCAGCTCCGCGGAGGCTAAGCGCGATATCCGCTCTACGCCCACATGAGCTACAGCGTGCTCAGCGATGCTTGAATGCCCGTAGGAGATAACCCATCGTGAATGAAAATCGCTCGCTTTCTGAACGGCTGAGGCAAATGTCGGAGGAGTTTGCTCATCGAAGGGCTCTCCCAGGTCACCTTGCTTGATCAAACGCAGCAGATTTTCCTTAAACGAGCGGTCACTACGTGACACATAGGCAAAAATGACCGCCACAACTTCTTCCGGAAGGTTTGTCAAGCAATAAACGTTGCCGTCGATGTTCGTGACATGACGCCCCAGAATAGCCCGATCCACATCACTCAAGATCACAGCGGCACTCCTCCTTACCCCGAATACGACCACTCGACACCGGCATGTCTCTAGCGCTTCTGACTTACGGCAAGCACTCTGACCAGATCAGCCGAGTCTTCCGCACGATCAATGGTGTTTTCCATCGATTCCACCAGGATGTAGAGCAGAAGAAGCAGATTGGCCGGCAGATCTGCGCTGAAGAGCTTCTTCATGATGTCATGCTTAAGTCGATCGCCCTCTTCTTCGAGGATCTCCACCTGTGTACAAGCCTCAAGAGCCTGATCGATCCGATCCGAGCTGAGCATCTCAAGAGATTGCGCCAGCTGACTCGTGGCCTGTTGGAGCAGATTCGTGAAATACACCAGTTCTTCTTTGTACAATCCGGGCGACTGATCAAACAGAATCGCTATACGGGAAGCGCCCTCAGCTTGATCCGCGACATCATCCATACTGCCCAGCAAGCGACTCAAGTCTTGACGTTCCAGCGGATGCAACAACCCGTGATACAATCTGGTCATGATATCACGGCGAATGATATCGGCCTCGTGCTCCGTCGCGGCCAATTTCTCATGAAGCTGATTGGCTTCATCAATTCTCCCGTCACACAAGGCCTCAACCACAGGACCCAACAACGAGACCGTCTCCAGAACCTTTTCCATGTGCCTGCGTGCATCAGCGATAATCCCTTTTTGCTCCCTAATTCCGAGCCAACCAAACACGCTCGACATTTCCGTCCCCCCTCAGAGAATGACTCACTAAGAAAGATCTACATACCCAGAGCCACTAACACCTGATTCATTAAGAGATAGATCACATAGGCCACAACACCGCTCGCCACGGGAGTCGCAGCCCAGGCCAGCACGATGTCTCGAACGGTTCGCTTGTTGATGGCTGCTGCTCCGTTGACCAGCCCCACCCCGAATACGGCTCCCACGATAGCGTGAGAGGTGGAGACCGGAATCCCCCACATCGTATACAGGTGGACATTGGCGGCTGCAGCCGCCTCGGCTGCGAATGCCATGAGAGGACCCAAATTGGTTATCCCCGAGCCTATCGTCTCCATAACCTTGTAACCCCATCCGGCTACACCAAGGGCGATGGCGGCACCTCCAATGATTGCTGCTTGTCCGGAGGTCAAAACACCCGAACCTACAATGGGCCCCGTAGCGTTGGCCACATCGTTGGCACCCCAGGAGAAGGCCATGTAGATGCCGCTCAGAGTGAGTAAAATGCGGATCAACCGCTCGTTATAGAACTTGGAATCAGCCAGCCAACGCAACAGGATCTTGTAGATGATCATCCCTAAGATGGCCCCTCCCAACGGTGTGAGGAGCCAGGCCAAGAAAATGTCGGCGAACTTGTTCCACATTATCGGCACCGAGCCAGAAGCCAGGCCAGCCCCGGCCACTGCCCCCACTGAGGAGTGTGTGGCAGAGACAGGCAGGCGCAAAGCGGTAGCCAGCACCATCCAAGTGCCCGCAGCCAACATCGCCGCCAGGGCAATCCGCGTGGCGATTGGGGAATCAATTCGATCTAAAGGTACGATTCCCTTGCCTATGGTCTTGATAACTCGGCCCCCAAGGATTATGGAACCCAAGAAAGCGAAAACAGAGACCAGCACCACCGCTTCACGAAGTGTGCGTACTCGTGCTCCGACCGCTGTACCCATACAGTTGGCAGCATCATTGGCTCCCATAGCCCAGCCAACGTAGACACCGGACAGGACTATCAGTATACTGAGTAACCCCATATGGTTGACCTCCAATTCTCCCCTGGACAATGAAGTGTAACCTGTGTAGGTCCGAGGCAACCTATTAGCGAAGGGCGAGTTCATACCCTGTTAACACGCTGTTACACTTCAACGGGTCGCGCTTTATTCCCGCCCGAAGCCTCGAGAACCTGCATTGAGATGAGCCTCCTCTCCAGTGTATAATGAGTTGAATAAATGCTATTCGTTGGAGGTGTGTCGGTGGGAAAGTCCATCACTTTGCCCACTCTTGGAGTTATCACCCAGGCTGATCTGGAGCGTGCCCAGGCCGAGCAACGTGCCAAGGGAAAGAAAGGCGTTTTTATCCGCACCTTAGGCTGCCAAATGAACGAACATGACAGCGAGATCATCCTAGGTATGCTATGCAAGGCCGGCTATGAGCCTGTCGACAATCTCCTGGCAGCTCAGCTCATTATCTTCAACACGTGTGCGGTGCGCGAGAATCCTGAACGCAAGTTGTACGGGCAAATGGACATGCTTCGCAGCCTGAAAGAGCTCAACCCCGCAGTTATCTTGGGGATCTGTGGGTGCATGATGCAGCAACCCTCCGCACTGCAACGGATCCAAGAGGCCTACGAACACGTTGATCTCGTTTTTGGCACGCACAACCTCCATCGTCTGCCGGAGTTGCTCCACAGGGTTGAGGCCGGCGAGCGAGTCATCGAGATCTGGGATGAACCAGGCCCGATCGTCGAGGGCCTCCCCGTGCTACGAGCGTCAACCCTGAAGACTTATATCACTATCATGTACGGGTGTAATCAGTTTTGTACCTATTGTATCGTTCCCTATGTCAGAGGAAAAGAACGATCCCGTCTTCCGAGCGCAATCCTCGCTGAAGCACAAGAGGCTATCGCTCAGGGCAGCAAGGAGATCATGTTGCTGGGTCAAAACGTGAATGCCTATGGCTGCGACTTGGAAGAGGGAATCAGCTTCGCCGAACTATTGCGTCAGATGGATGCCCTGCCAAATATGGGACGAATTCGTTTCACTTCTCCACATCCGAAGTACATGGGAGACGACGTCATATCCGCCATTGCGGAATGCAAGAGCGTGTGCGAACACGTTCACTTGCCGGTTCAGGCCGGTTCGGATCGCATACTGCGCCGCATGGGCCGTCGCTATACCAGAGCCGAATATGTCAGACTGGTGGAGAAGCTGAGATCAGCCGTTCCAGGGTTGGCTCTCAGCACCGATCTGATCGTCGGATTCCCGGGAGAAACGGAAGAGGACTTCAGGGAGACACTCTCTTTAGTGGAAGAGATCGGCTTTGACAGTGCTTTCATGTTCATCTACTCGCCCAGAAAAGGCACCCCTGCGACGCGGCTGCCAGGAGAGATCCCTGAGGAGACCAAAAGAGAGCGCATCAACCGCCTCATAGAGTTGCAAAACAGCATCAGTCTGGCCAAAAACCGCGAACTGATCGGACAGGAGATGGAAGTACTTGTCGACGGCGTGGGAAAGGAACCGGGAACGATGGCCGGGCGGACGCGCACCAACAAGTTGGTCATCTTCGCCGGTGAACCGTCGGAGTTGGGTACACTGCGACGTGTACGCATTGACGCAGCCAATACCTTTGGTTTGGAGGGTACAGGTGTCTGACAATCCCCTCAATCCGGCAGCGAGTCTATATGAAGAGACTCCGCGAGATATCTGGCAATGTGAGCTGTACTCCAGTGACGGGCACACGCTGGGGCATGCCGTCGCCCAGATTGTAGAGCGGCGATTATGGACCGTGCGCTATCTCGTTGTCTACAATCCGACACGCGCATTGAGAGTTCTTATTCCTGCCAGTCTTGTCATGGGGGTGGAACCTGGCCGAATCCTCTGTAACATTACTGCCGATGAAGCTTTAAGATTGCCCGAGTACAAAGGTCATCTGTCCCGGATGGAAGAGATCGCTATACATCAACTTCTAAAACGTGTACCCTATTGGGAAGAGGAATCTCGTTTCCTATCACCGATTTCCAAAGCCCCTCGCAGCAGCAACCCGCCTTTCGATCTCCTCGAGCCTCTCTGAAAACGGGGGCAGGGGATGACGGTTAATCATAGAAAAGCCCTTAGGTGGGAGGTCTCCGCCTGTGGGCAAACAAACACCCATGTTGATGCAGTACAATCGAATCAAACAGCAGTATCCGGACTGCTTGGTTTTCTTTCGCCTGGGGGATTTTTACGAGCTTTTCGGCCCGGATGCCGAAATCGCCGCACAAGCGCTGGACATAACGCTCACGTCCCGTGAAGCCGGCAAGGGCAAGCGCATTCCCATGTGCGGGGTGCCTCATCACGCGGCCGATTCCTACTTGGCCACCTTGGTGCAGAAGGGTCACAAAGTGGCCATCTGCGAGCAGCTTGAAGATCCCCGTACCGCCAAAGGGATTGTCAAACGTGACGTTGTGCGCATAGTCACCCCGGGGACGGCCGTCGATGAAACACTGAAACCCGGACAAAACCGTTACCTGGCGGCCGTGACGGAACACCGCGGCGTATGGGGCATCGCTATCTGTGATTTTTCGACAGGCGAGTTTCTTTGTACGGAGATCAAGGGTGAAAACGCGTTCGAGACCGTTCTTTCAGAGTTGCACCGAGTCAATCCCAGTGAACTGCTGATGGCGGATCTCTCCGCACCGAAGAAAGACAAGATTAACGAACTCGGCTTTTACTCGCCTGAAGTCCATGCTGATCTGTTCAACTACGATTTGGCCAGGCAAGCGTTGCTCAATCACTTCAAAGTCCTGTCGCTCGAAGGCTTCGGATGTGAGGGTCTCCGAGAAGCCACCAAAGCCGCAGGGGCTATCATTTCATATCTTCGCGAAACACAGAAGACGGAGATGGCACATATAAGCCGTTTGGTGCCTTATAGCACAGCGGCTCATATGGTGCTCGATCAGACTACGCGACGCAATCTTGAGCTGACTCGTACTCTGCGTGACGGTGAACGCCACGCTACATTGCTCTGGGTACTGGACCAAACGCGTACCCCCATGGGTGCCCGTCTGTTAAAAACCTGGCTGGAACAACCCTTGCTGAACGGCGATGCCATAAACCACCGCCTGGATGCCGTAGAAGGCCTTACCGAGGCCGATCTGGCGCGTAGTGAGCTTCGTGAACTTCTCAAGAAGGTATATGATCTGCCTCGTCTGGCCAGCCGCGTGGCTCTGCGTACCGCCAATGGGCGCGATATGAACGCCTTAGCTCGCTCATTGCGACAACTACCGGCCATACTGCCTCTTGTTGAGGAGGTAGCCCAGGTCCCCTCGTTGCGTTCTTTGCTCAAACGCCTCGATCCTTGCAGTGATATCGCCCAGATGATCGAAGAGGCGCTAGTTGAAAGCCCTCCCGTCTCGATTCAAGAAGGTGGGCTCATCCGTCCCGGTTTCAACGACGAAGTGGATCGCTTGCGTGAGGCGCAACGTGACGGAAAGGCCTGGATCTCGGATCTGGAACAGCAGGAACGGGAAAAAACGGGGATCAAGTCGCTCAAGGTGGGTTTCAACAGGGTCTTCGGCTACTATATCGAAGTAACCCG